>Ga0213869_10001885_pt1 | contig 15134 bp, 22 predicted proteins | sample PICome_10_FD_160083 | JGI IMG/M metagenome (GOLD analysis project Ga0213869, IMG submission 160083) | Coastal seawater microbial communities near Pivers Island, North Carolina, United States - PICO132 | ecosystem: Environmental > Aquatic > Marine > Coastal | place: USA: North Carolina...
AAAGGACCCTTTAAGAACAGTTGTCTGTGTAAGACTGCTATGTGCCTTAACACCTCTGTTCTCTACGCAACCATGCGTTGCTTGTATATAAACACCTAAGTTTTCTGTGCCTGTTGCTTTCTGTATCTCTCTAACAATATCGTTAGCAAGTTCTTCTTGTAATGTTCCACGCATAGCACACCATTGTGCAATTCTTGTGTACTTGCTTAGACCAATTAGTTTTTCACTAGCAATAATACCAATGTATGCTACACCTCTAACTATCTGATGATGATGTGAACACATACTTGTAAGTTCACTACGCACAACCAACATACCTTCATACCTATCAATGCTATCATTAGGGAAAGCAGTTGCATTAGGCATAGGCTCATACCTACCAGCCATTAGTTCGTTGATATACATCTTTGCTAGACGCCTACCTGTGTCGTGACTGTTAGGATCATTTTCAATATCAATAACAAGTCCATCTAATACGGCTTCAAACTTAGGAGCAAGTTCATCTACCAATGATTGTTTATCTCCTTCTTCCATGAAGTCAGAGATATTATCTCCTGCCCAAAACCTTTTACCGGCTTCTTTCAGTTTATCCTTAATTTTTTTACTTGTCGACATCATCTAACTCCTTAATTTGTGTCTTTAATTCTTCTATTTCTCTTTTCAATTTAAGTTTTTCTAACTTTTCTTTTGCTAACTCTGTGTCATCCATATGATGTTCGTAATCATCAGCAATCTTATCATCTAAATCTCTATGTCTTTCTTCTAAGACCTTAAGATGATTGGACAGACTTTTTAATGTACTCATTGTCTTCCCTCAATATTCCGTTTTCCCAATTTTCAACTACATCTTGTGCATAAGATATTGACTTATTTCTTACATCAACTTTACCAAATGTACTACCATTTTTTAAAAGATGTACTATGTAGCCAGTACCATCATGGTTAGTTATTTCTGCTTTTTTATGAACTTTCATTTCTTCATATTCTCCTGTAAATCCACCACACATTATCTCCACCACTCCTCATAAGGAAACACTATCCAACGTTCCTGATCAGGTAATACATTGTTAGCAGTAAACTCAACATTAGTAAAACTGCTTGATTCCTTATCAAACAATGTAGCATACTTAATGTCTTGATGTGCATACGCCATCTTATTAGATATCTGATCTACATAATTTGTAATAACAGCACTAATACCTTGTAGTGTTGTGCCTGTGTCATTAATATCATCAACAACTAAAACTGTTTTATCATTGTATTTAGACAAAATGTGTTCTAATGTCTCCGAATCTTCGATTGCACCGTCTCTTGTTTGCCAGCGGAATGCTTCAAACGGAACTTCAAAATAATGACTCATCATTACTCCAAAAGGGTATGCGCCTCTGCCAGGACCAATTATAACCTCAGGCTTGTAACTTTCATGTGCCATTTCTCGCACTATGATTCTACAATCTCTGTTTAAGTCGTCCCAACTATAATATAGTTTATCCATGTTCTTATTATACCATTTTTCGTGGCCAATGTCAACCTATCTTTCAAAATCATTTTCTAACAATACAAAGTCAACTTTATCAAAATCATCTAAACTAATTTTCTTGACTTCTTCTTTTATATCACGGTTGGTCATTTGCAAAAATATTTTTAGTTCTTTAAAAAAGCCACTGTCTAATACTGGATTCAGTATTTCGTTATCGCTAGATACATCGTAATTTTCATTATTTAACTTTTGACTCAACTTTAAAACAACACCAAATGTCATTTTAAGACCTTCTGTAAGCATCTCTTCAAAGTCATCAAGTTTCTTATGCTTAAAGATAAATCTGTTTAACATTCTTAAATAGAACTCTGCAGATATTTCGTCTAATTGAACTGATATTTTATTATCCTCAAATATAACTTCTTTAAACACAGATAAATGATGCTGATCAAAGTCTACATTATTACAAAAGAAATGTATTACATCAATAATCTCTTTATCTGTAACAGGAAACTTTTGCTTTATTAATGCTAATTCATCACCTTTACCTATTGCAGTAACCACAGACATAACTGGTGTGCCTGTTCTATTAATAACATTTACTGACTTTCTTTTTCCTATCATTTATTTTTTATAACCTTGTTTTTATTGTCCACCCAAAACTTAGAATGTGCAAACATATCATCTAGTGTATATGTTGGTTCCCAGTCTAATAATGCTTTGGCTTTGGAAATATCTCCGCATAAATATGAAGGATCGCCTACTCTTCTAGGACCTACTTCATGTTTTAATTCTTTTCCTACAACATTCTGTGCAGAATTAATTAAATCATATATACTAAATCCTGTGCCTGATCCTAAATTTACAATACCGCTTTCACCGCCATTGCTTAAATGCTCTACTGCTTTTAGTTTAGCATTTGCAATATCCTGTATATGACAATAATCTCTAATACAGGTTCCGTCTTTGGTATCGTAGTCATTACCACAAATATTAAATACCTCGTTATTTGTAATCTTGTCAATAATAATTGGCATTACATGAGTTGCTGGTTCTTGTGTATAACCATTAGTGCCGTCTGGATCTGCTCCAGCGGCATTAAAATATCGTGTGCTAATGTAATTTAATCCGTATGCTTTACTGTAATCTTCTAACATAAGTTCTGTCATGTGCTTACTCATTGCATAAGGACTCATTGGCATAGGTGTAAGTGATTCAGCAAATGGTTCTTTGCTATCCCTTTCACCATAGACACTACTAGAGCCGCTAAAGATAAAGTTTTCAACTCCTGCTTTAACACACATATCTAATAGTGCTTGAGTTCCAGACACATTATTTTTATAATACTTGCCTGGATCAATTATACTATCAGGAACTACATGGCTGGCCGCTAAATGTATAACCGCTTTTGGTTTAAACATTTCTAATATGCCGGCAGTAGTAGTTGCCTGAAAGTCATGCGGAAATAAAGTAGCACCTTCTGGTAGTGTCCACTTCCTGCTAGTATTGGAATCTACAATAATTACATCGTAGCCTTCACTAGCAAAAGTTTTACTAACCTGTGCCCCAATAAAACCCAAGCCGCCTGTAATAACAACTGTTGGTTTATCACTCATCTTTATTCTCCTCTTTTGGGTCTAGTAAACCACCCCAATCCTCTATCTCGTCTGTAGGTTCTGCAAGTGAACCTGCAGGCTTGGACTTAGTAGGTGGTATTACTGTCTCCTTGTTTCCTCTTCTTTCTGTAAAAGGAATCCGTTTAATGTTAGGCATTATTTTTTGCGTCTTGAATTTCACCTCTTCTAGTCTTTGCTAGTTTAGTGATCTCCATTAATGCCTTCCTTGCTCTTGTTGCCGATGCTTTTACGCCTTGGCCTTCTTTAAATTTTTCATTTTCACTTACATACTCTTCGAAAAGTGCTTTAATTTTTAAATGTGTTTCTGTCATAATTATCTCCTATATGTTTTTAAATTGTACAGATTTAATTAAATCAAAATCGGCTCTATACGCCTGCCTGATAATTGATTCATTAACGTTATCAACAATATTCATTGATTGCATCAAACGTTTTGTTGCGTCAATACTGAAACCATATTCTGTATTGATTTGATTATAAATATCCTTATTGTAATAAAAATAATCTATTATAGGTTCAACATTAAATTTCTTCATAATGTTGAACATGTCTATTAAAAAACTCTTTTGTGGTTTAAAATGTGCATCGTTAGATTCTAAATAGAAACCTTCATCACCAAATTTAAAAGAAACAAAGTCTGTTTGAGACTCTACTTCTCTCCAACCCAAGTACATATTAATAGTACTAATGAATCGTTCTATAGGATCTCTTAATATCACTATAAACCTTCCTGGACATTTCTCTTCTTCCCATAGTTTAATTCTAGACCAATCATTGTTTGTTTTTTCATAATCTCTAATTACACTAGTAGCACACTTGGGTACTAATAAGAACGCAATGTCCTCCTCTTTGTTATATACACAATCACCTGGCATAGCATTTGTGTATTTGTTATCAATTGATGTCTCCACTATTTTAAACTTTCGAATACATCATCTATTGCATCTATATCCTCAAAATCTGGTCCATCAATATCTTCTAATGGATACTCCATTTCGCAACCGTTTTCATTATCTTCGGCTACGGATATTTTAAGCCAACGACCTGGATATTTTGCCATTATTTGTTCTGCTAAGTCATCTGCGATCATCTCGCATGACTTAAAGTCAAGTTGAAGAATAGCATCTCTATACTGGTTCTCCAACCATCTTTTAAATTGTATGAATTCAATATCTCTGTCATCATGGAACACCTCAATCCACACTTTAAAGTGGAATGTGTGTCTATGAGGATAACCTAGAAAACTAACGTCATACTCGTCGCCAGTTGCTAGATTAGGATCTTCTAATGCCGCAGGATACTTGTGTATACCTTCTTTACTAAATGTTACCCAAATACTTCTCATACAATTCTCCTTATACTATGTTACTTGCTTGTGGTCCTTTCGCACCTTCAATAACATCATATGTAACTGCTTGATCTTCTTGTAAGGACTTATATCCGTCACCTGCTATTGCTGTATGATGTGCAAACACATCTTTACTGCTATCATCCGGTGTGATAAATCCAAAACCTTTAGTTGTATCAAACCATTTTACTTTTCCTGTCGCCATTTCTTTCTTCTCTCTATTATGAAGTTTTACCTTCGTTACTTCCAAAGGGTAATTCCTTCAAAATTCTTTTTGTTTGAATCATTATGATCCAAATCCTAACTGTCCTTTAATCCAGTCATTTAATTCTTGTTGTGTCATATCCATTATGCTTCTTTGCTTGGATCCCATAGTGTTAGGTTACTCTTCTTGAGTCTATTAGTAACAATAGTCCATCTATTCTGCTCTTCCTTCCATTCTTTTAACCATTTGTGTCCATCCCTCTCTGCATCTATAAAGATTGCATTGGTGAATGCTAGTGGTAACAATACAGCAACATGAATAAAGATACTTATAACTGTATTGTAGTTAAAGAATCCTAAATAGTTTGCCGCTAAGAATCCAAAGAACACACTCCATACAGTAAACAATACTAACATAAAGTAAGTCTGTAGACTTGGGTCTGGTATATACTTCAATGGATTGTATTTTACATCCATTACACGCCTCCATCCACTTACAAGTTTCATTACAGTTCTTCTAAATAAACTTGGCTTCTCCATCATTGGTTCAATCATAATCTTCTCCTATTTTAGTCTTACTCTGATGTATTCTTTAATAACGTGCAAACCATATCCTAACCAAGTTAGTACAAGTATGCTAAAGAATAACAACTTTATTTCTACCACTTAACTCCTATTGTAACACTTAATACATTATTGTCAATCGGATCTTCTGTGTATGTATTACTAAAACCTAATGACACCTTTTCATTTAAACTATAATTGATTGCTGTTTCATTCCTTAAATAAGTATCAGTACCAGTCTCAGTTAGTAACTTATTTGTTACATTTAATGTATCATTAAGTTTATAGAATACCCATAAACTTCCTCTCATAATTGCTTCATCAACAATATCAGTTGTTAAATATGCTATTGATGATTCGTAACTAATCTTCCAATTTTCGTTTCTAAAAACTTTATAACCAACTCCAGCACCTGCAACAACTCTGTCACCAGATGCTCTTAATTTATCTGTGTCGTAACTTGTTACACTGAATGCATAATATTTAGGTGTAAGGTCTTTATTTGCTTTACCAATTATGCTAAATTTATCCATTTTAACTACATCTGATTGCTCTTTGTAAACATAGTCTGTTTCTACTACAAAATCAATTAACGGATTATCCCATTCGTGATCTACACTTAATTTTAATGTAGTTGAATCACTATTAATCTGTGTTAATCCAAACTTTGCATTTCCTGTTGCATTAACAGGCATAGTAATTATTAGTAAAGCAACTGCTACTAATAGAACTAATACTGCTTTCTTAATCTTACTCATTGTCTTTCTCAATTGGATTATCGTAATAATCATGTGTTCCTGCTCTATACCTTTCTTTCTTCTCTGCAACAAGTACACTACTATAGTATGCAAAAAGTCCCATAGCAATAGTAAGAAAAATACCGATTATAAAATTAATAAGTTCTATTATCATATTTTGCCTTTGCTACTTGTCTTCTGTAATGCTGTCTGTCTCTTTGTTGCTCTAGACCTAAACCAGATATTACTTTAAGTGTTCTTTCTATTGTACCATTTTGATAATCGCTTATCTTACCTAAACTATATTCGCTTAGGTTATCTGTATTAATATCATCAAACATATTAGACAGTTTACTAATACAGTCTTCCATGCTCCAAGGAACGTACAAGTGTCTGCCATTGTTAGCAAACACTTCTGGGAAACTTCTATATGCTGGATATAATGTAAGTGTACCTAATGTATCTGCTTCGCTTACTGTATTGCTTACCCAGTCTTGCAAGGCACAATTAAATAATACTTGACTGTCTGCTAGTAAGTTATAGTAATCGTTTTTCTTTAAGCCTGTGTAGATCTTAAAGTTAGCAGTATTGCCTGCTTGTAATTCTAATGCTCTATCAACATACTCTTGATCTGAACTTTTTAGTTCTGGGTGTCCACAAAATATAGCAAACTCAACTTCAGGATCTATTTTGTAATAGGCTTCTGCTAAGTCCATATAAAAGTGTGGTTGCTTCTCATCATCCCAACGTGCCGCAAAACCAACTCTCTTTGTTCTTTCTTTCAATGGCTTAGGATTAGGAACCCGCTCTTGTACTTCGCTTTTACCAAACGGCAAACCTGTTACATATATAGGCTTTTTAAATCCTGCTGTTCTTAAGTGTGCAACAAATTCTTCACTTGCTACACATATACCTGTAACAAATTCATCTACCATTTGCTCGTATCTACGCATCCAATCAAACATGCCTTCTCTAATAAGGAAGTCATCTGGGTCTGTTGTTTGTGCTAAGAATCTTAAGAATACTTTAGGTCTGTATTCAGGTGGAGATTGATCCATTATGTAAGGCAAACATTCTAAGCCTGGTGTAAACATATCTTCATAAAAGATAACATCATCGCTAGTAATTTCACCGTTCTTCATTTTCTGTACTAAGTTCATTGTTTGACTTAGACTGTAATAACTTCTACCATGTGCGTCTAACACACTACCTGTAACGATTGCTTTGCTGTTATCTAATTCTTCGCCTTCGATAATTTCATAATCAATGCCATGCTCTTTAAAAACACGCTCGTTCCATTCTTGTAATTGTAATGTATACCTTGCTTCATAAGACTCTAGTCCCATGTAGAACAGTTTACGCATGTTTATATCATAAACTCCATCACTCATATAGATTCTCCATAATGTTAATTATATCATATTTTGTGGCCAATGTCAACCTCAATCTATCACCTCGTCTTTGGTATATTTGGTCCAGTCTGTGAAAGCCTTCCTGTCTTGTAGTTCATGTAAACTATGACACCACACTCCTGGATTAGTTGCTTTAAAGTCTTTGTCATCTAGTTTGAGTGTCGCATTGTAATTGAATTGATTAATGTAAGGCAACTTAACACTTATCATTGGTATAAATGTACTATACTCAGTCCAACCACATTCTAATACTTGTTCTGCTAAAGTTACATCAAAGTCTAGTGTAATCCAAATATCATCTTTTAAAAGACTTGTAACTAGTTTGTCCCACCCCTGCCAATCTTTTTCAGTTGGTGGATTAAAACTTTGGTTAGCACCTAGATAAATGTGCGGACAACCGCTATTAAGTGCCCTAGCAAGTATTTCCTCTTTTGGTTGATACCCAACTACAAACAAAGTCTTTTGACTATAAGCAGGCGTATGCTCTACTTCAGTGCCTATAAAAAACTTTGTATCCTCGTGACCTTCTCTATTCATTAGTAACTCGTATAACCCCACTTAATTAATTGATCTTGATAATCTGCACCTTCATCAATGTTTACAACTTTAGTAGGTGTAGTTTTACCATCTTTAGTCTCTAGTATTTCCATTTCAGCACCATTCTCTAGTATATGAAATTGTACATCATGTCCTTCGTATGTGTATGTGCCACTGTATGCTTTATTCGCCATCGAAATCTGCCCTCATTATGTCTTCTTGCATATCTGCTTCACTGTCACCTGACTCGTATTCGTCAGTTTCAAATAAAGCACCAAATGTAGATTGTTCCGCACTACCATCTGAGAAACTAATCTCTTTTAAAAACTCTTTGTTATCTTCTAACATTTGCCTTGCATTTGTGTTATTAGGATCTAACACTTCTTCTGCAAAACTATCAAACATTAAAATAGTACCAGGTACATAAGGTGAAGTTTCATTGCTTACACTACTACCTTTTACCTTCTTCCAGTTCTTCCAATGTGTAGGTGTTCTATATTTTTCCATATCAGCAAGTCTATTTGCTTCTTGCGTTGCTGTAATATGATTATAAACACTATGACCCATGTAAAGAGCATAACTTAGTGTGTCCCAACTAGTTGTGCATTCTTTACCATTCCTGTTTGTATCTCCATGTCCTAAAACACAGATATCACCAACAGTTAGTCTACTCATTATAGGGGAATGTGCAAAAGGCATAGGCATCTTTGATCCTTTCATGTCTTTGTTATCGAATGCTCTATCCATAAAGTATCCAAATCGCTTGGCTCTGTACTCATTATGTGTGTAAGTCTGGCCATATGCTGTATTAACAAAAGGCGATGCCGCATCAAATGAAAGTGTTATATTAGGATTGTCGTGCTTTCTCAACTGTCTTTGGATACTAGTGAGGTGACATGCCCAATTAAGGCGTCCAGTACCTAAGAAGTGTATCCAATCCTTGCCTTCAAGTAAACCGTCTTCTCTAAGATCCAACAATCTACTTAGCACACTATACATGTGCTTCATATTGATACCAGCGAATGCGTAACCCTCTAAGGTTCTATTCTCATCACCGTATGCTTCTTGCACAAAACTTTTATTGGAAAAATGCTTTACTGCATCATACCATATTTTGCTATTCTCTTCGTTACTACCACTTAACACATTTAAAAACTTAGTAGCACCTGGTGTTCTGTTCCTCATAAAATAGTCTAAATTAAGTAGACTGATATCTAGTGTGTCTTGAAATTCTGTAAGTCCTGTCCTTTCGCTTAGTTTACCAACTGCCGCAAAAGCAGGAACATCTAATGTCATACTCCAGTCTGCTGTATGCTCTAACCATGTAAGTATCTTATTACAAAATGCTGTTCTTACAGGATCATTAGGATCTTTAGCATTGCTCCAGTCCATTTTAATAACACCTGTGGCAAGTTGGAAACCACCTGAGTCTCCTAGTATCATAGTTTTACTACGATCTCTACCTTGTATCATTGGCTCACGTTCATCGCTTTTAACAGGATCTAAGTGAGCATGTCCACCTGAGTAAAGACCCCATGGGTAATGATAATAACTGTTCTCAGGATCAAGGAAGTTCATACCTTGTGTGCCTTTTTCAAAGCCTTCAGGGCATCTCCATTCACTTGGATTAGCATCCATTTTCTGTAATTGCGTTACATAGAACCCACTAATGGCGGGCAGGTAAACTGCCCAATCCTGGTGCTTCTTTCCTAAATCTTCTGTCATGTTTAACTCTTAGCAGGTAATATATATTTGTATTCGCCTAAGCCACTGTCAATCACAATTTGCATTGCACCTGCGTTAGCAAAACTAACAGTACAATTTGCACTATCGCTTAGTCTTAGAATACTTAATGCTTTGTCTATTTCCCATTTCCAGTTGCCAGACAGTTCGCCTTCAACATTATTATTAATAGGAAGTTTACCTTTATCACCGGCACCTTCACCAATGCTAAAATATAAAGCACCATCTTCTGTACTTGGAGAAAACACTGGTTCAAAGCCACCTAACACACCATTGAAGTAACCTAAGTCTTTTAAGTTCTTCTGTGACGGTGTAATAGTAACGTCCCATGGTATCTCTTTCATTGTAACAGATTTTAGTTGCTGATTAATAACATCTGCTAACATAAATCTATAACTACCTGTGTGTCCTTCTGCACTTGTGAAACTAATCTGTACAGGAATATCGTCTCCATTCCTGCTTTGTGTTTCTACATTTACAGTAGAACCTTCATCTACAAATCCTGGAAACTTTAAGTATCCATCTAGTACACTCATTCTACTAAGACCTACTGTTTGGTCTACAAAGTCTGCTACAGGATTGTGTAGTTTACCTTGCAGGATAACAGTTTTGTCTGCATCCATGGCCTCTATAGTTGTACTTTCAGCAGTACCACTAATTTTAACCTGTTCAATAAAGCCTAAGGCGTGGGTGTGCCTTAGAATGTCTTTAAATATATCTTTTATCATATGTTGTCACCTCTTACATTAAAGTTATTATTTAGGCCTTTACACCTAAAAAGTTTATAAATCCTGGCCGTTTGATACCTAACGACCAAGTTAATCATTAAAATTAAATAAACTATGGAATGTATTGCTGGTATCTGTTGCTGACAAATCCCATTTAAGTACATTCAATAAGTTTTCTACTTTCTTATCAACAACTGCTTCTTCCATTGAATCTTCATCAAAGGGTAGTTGTTTAAACCATTCTGGTATATGCATTTCATCTGTTGGATATGCAATACTAGTATATCCCATAGCATTACTTTTAAGCCTGCATACAATAACTTTCATACCATCTGTTATTTGCATACTGTATTGATCGCTATTTGCTTTTAGCATATTATTCCAATTAATACTTGCTCTAACATGCCCGGGGATCATTATTTTCTTTTCGTCTTTGAGTTTTTCTAACTTGTATAAACTAGCACTTTTGTTCATACTAAATGCTTTATTATATGCTTCTGTGTAGTATGTTAAGTTGTTTACACGTTTTGGCATACCTTTACGCCAAGGGTCCATTGCTTTAAACTCTTTCTTAAACTCTCTAACATTTGCTAAAACCTTTGTTTCACCATCGCCATTTAGTGTTTGCCCTAATATGTCTGATAAAAAGTCTTGCACAAACTCTGGAGTATCTGACCTCTTAAGGTCTAACCCCATTACTTTAAGTTTACCACCTTCGGGTTGATACCCTTCTAAATCTAATACATTAATAGCATATCTTTTCTTTGTAATAAAGATGCCGGCTCTACCAACTACTTCTCTGCCGGCTTTAAGTATATTACCTTGGCTAGTTGAAATGTTAAATGAATTTTTTGCAAATAAAGGGAAAGAATCACTAACGGTATCTGATATAGTATCATATAATTTAATTGCACTATCCATGTCTAATTCAATGTCTTGCTTTTTACTAATCTCATGAGCACTAAAATACACTGAGTCAGTATCACCATATACTATTGTATCTCCAGTATGATCATACTCGCCTGTGAGCATTTTGTTTGTCTCTGCTCCCATGTGTCTAGTGATTGCACGACCAGTAAGTGTAGTACTTTGACCTATCCTGTGGTCAAAGAACCTACTACCTGGATTACAAATAGCACCATATGTACTGTTAAGTAGAATCTTTCTGACTAACTGTCGCTTATCCCAAAATGCTATGTCTTCTGGCGTTGTTGCTTTTTTCTTTTTAGCCTGTAACTCTTGTCTTTCTGCATACCATCTCTCCAATAGTCCTGGTATAATACCTTGTACATCTGTTCTGTATATAGTACCATTTGCACTAATGCACCAAGGCTCATCACTGTTAAACAGCATGTTATATACATCAGCACCTTTGACACTAACTTCTCTTTTATCTTCTAAATCTAATATAAGTGGCTTATCAATATCTTTAGCCATTACCATTTCATATTCATTTGTACCGAACTTACCTGCCCAGGCATCTGCAAATGACTTCTTCTCAATTTGCATTTTTTCTGTAATTTCTTTGTCTGTGTACTCTTGTCTTAGTTGCCCAACAATAGTTTCAGGAGCCATATTCAGTGCTCTAATAACACTTGGATACAGACTGTTTATATCCATTGATCCTATCCATTCATGCATACCTTTCTTAGGAAATGCCACATAGGCACCTGCAACTGTATTCCCCCATGGATTCTCAGAATCTTTGTTTCGCTTTCTATCTGGTATAACCATACCGCGTCTGTGTGCTTCATTGATAATAGCAGAGTCAATTGTTTGTACCGCTCCCATTGTTACTGGAAGTAATACTGTATTCTGATGAGCAATCTCACTAGCAAGACTAATAAATTGTAACTTGTCGTCTAACTTTTTAAGTAGCATTGTGTCTTGAATATTGTATTCTAAAAACAATTCAAAGTCATGATTGTAAAGTCTATCAAGCGAACCATCATATACAACCTTCTTTTCACCTACTTCCATTTCGCCAATGTAGTCTAGTCTATAACTATGGCGTTCTTCGTAGTTGTATTTTCTATACAGTTGCATATAGTCTAAATGCACACGACCTACTAGATCATATGTTTGTGTTTCTCTACCGTGATTGATGTATTCTCTTTTAACAATATTCTTATCAAGTAAACACAGACGCCTTGTTTCGCTTTTACCTAGTACTTTGATAATTCTGTTTACGGTATAAGGAATATCATAACCTTCACTGTTCCAACCACTTAGTATATCAGCATCATCAATGAGGCTAAGGAAAGCATCTAACATTGCTTTCTCGCCACCAAATAGTATTGTATCGCCTACATTATCTGCAATCTTTTGTGCTTGTTCCCAATTAAGTGTTTTAGGTGGAACTGCTAAACATACTATTTTATCCATCCAGTCTAAGTAAACACTGATACTAGTGATAGGCATAAATGCATCTTCAGGAGAACTATAACCTCTTTCAGGGTCAAAGTCTACCTCAATATCAAAAAAGCATTTGTGTAAGTCTGGTGCATCAACACCCAAGTAATGATCTGCTAATACTCTATTAACAGGCTTTAGGTCGCTTTCGTATGTTTGTTTGTTTTGATATAGTGCTACATTGCGTTTAAAGTCTTTCCAGTTGTTTGCTGTAATCTTGCTAACTGGGTCACCGAATACACTATGCTGTTTGCCTTTTGGATCATCTACATAAAAGTAGTACCGCATAGGGTGATCAATGATCTTACGTTCGCCTTCTTTTGTTCGCTCGACTACTCTTACTATGCCTTTGTTCTGTTCAAAAACTGCGTCAACGTAACTCATTTAATTTGTCCGAATATTTTAACATAAATTTATATTTGCTTGCCTCTGTTATAAACTTTGCATATACTTTTGCAACTGGTTTATAACTGCTTTCAAAGTCTACTTCTTTAGAAAAGGTTGCTTCTTCACCAAATGCAAAGAAAGGAATCATTGTGTCATGCAACCTATCTTCAAAGATGTGCTCATAATCAGCATCATCTGTCCATTGCATGTCAAATAAATATACCTTTTCTATAGTCAGACTCATATTAGTAGTATAACAGATAGAACTATATTGTCAACCTGTTTTTAGTTTATTGGTCCTGTTTTATAAGTGGTCTTTACCAACTGCGGCTAGAATAGTTTCTAGTGCATCAAACTTATCTGTTTCATCGGTAAATGATGCCTTATGAGCAACTTTAACTGCTTTCATAAGGACTGCTGGTTTAATATCCATTTCTTCTGCTATTGCCTTAACGGTTTCTCTTAAACCAACTTGGAGTGATTCTACTTCATAAAGGACTTGGTCTCCTTCCTGAACTAGTTTTTTAAGTCTTGCGACTTCTTCTTGATTGAATGTTTTGTTGAACGCCATATAAATCCTGTGTGTATGTTAATAATTATCTAAAGTATTATACTAGAAATAAGTAATGTGGTCAAGTACTAATATTCAGTACTGGCCTCAAAGTCCCAATCAGGTACATCTAATTCCTCTGCAAGAATTTTCGCAATCTGCGTACCTTCTTCTGCACTAATGTCATCTTGTGTTAATACCTCATATACTTGAACATCATCTGATTCATAGTGGACAACTTCTGCTTTTACTTTGTTGCCACTGCCATCAAATGATGAAAATACTTTGGTTGGAACAACACTTTGTACTATGTCAAAGAAGTCTACAATATCATCACGTGATATTTCATCCTCTACGACTATTCTTACAAAATGTTTTCTTACCTTATCTACCATAGTAATTACTTACCTTTACTAAATGCTTGAGCACCAAAGAAGGCGGCAACAATACCTGCTACTGCTACAAAGTATGTAGCGGCCATGTCACCTAGTATTTCACTTGCTTGATTTAAGCCAGCCAATACTGCTATTACTACTGCAAAAGGATATAACAACATACCACTTAGTGCAAACCAAGCCATGCTACGTTGAGCATCTCTCATTGCATCTAAATCTTCCAGTTCTTTTCTTTTGAACTCTAGGTACATTTGCTCTTCTGCTTTTGAAACCTTTCCATCTCCATTTGTATCAGCCGGATGATGTATTGCTGTATTACTTTCGTCTGCCATTTATGTTCTCCTACTAACTTATGACTGCTCTGTCTGTTACTCTTCTCCAGTTAGTGCCATCACTAAATGCCATTACTGGACCCCCTGTGTCATTGGTTACATAAATCATATGCCCAATGTATGCAGATGCATCAGGTACTGATAGTACTGCATATCGTGGAAACTCAACTGGTCCTCCACTTGTTTCAACTACACCGTAATCACTATTTACTAATGCTACAACGGTATCAGTTAATAAACCGTAGTCGATTGTGTTTGTTGTTGAACTAGTAATCAATCCGTAATCGCTTACTGTTTCAAATATAGGCGATGATACAATACTTGCATCAACTTCACCGAATGTTAAATTGCCAGTAAGTTTCGCATCTATGGCACTATTTGCTCTAGCATCAGTGTAGTAAAGATTAGTTGAACCTTCTTTGATATCATCTGAATCTTGTGTTGCTAATACAGAAGTAACTCTAGCATCAGTGTAGTATAAATTTGTTGAACCTTCTGATAAATCGTCTGAATTGTTATCATCTAAATCAACTTTTACTCCACTTTCTGATTTTGTATCTTTGGCTAATGCTTTTTGCTCAAACTTACCGCCTGCTCCTTTTCTCAAAACAACTTTGTCGTTGCCTGTTCCTAATTCAATTTCATCTACAACAAGTTTTCTTTTAATA
>Ga0213869_10001888_pt1 | contig 15126 bp, 30 predicted proteins | sample PICome_10_FD_160083 | JGI IMG/M metagenome (GOLD analysis project Ga0213869, IMG submission 160083) | Coastal seawater microbial communities near Pivers Island, North Carolina, United States - PICO132 | ecosystem: Environmental > Aquatic > Marine > Coastal | place: USA: North Carolina...
GAGCTAAATGATATAAAAGCCAAACTAACGGGAAAGAAAAAATGAATAACAAATTTTCAATAGGTGTTGTTGTAGCAATAGTATTACAAGTCAGCGGATTTGTATGGTGGATAGCACAGCAATCACAAACAATAGATACATTAAAAGCAGAAATGTCAGAACTTACAGCAAGGACTGAAGTTGAGAAAGAAGTTACATTAATTAACGATGTAGCACAACTTAAAAAAGACATTCAAGAACTAAGTGATAAAACACTAGAAGCAGTACTAGAAACAAACAAACGTATTGACGGCTTAGGCGCACATGTAGATCGTAACGATACTCATATTAATGATACCTTTAGAACACAAATGGAAGAGTTTGAAACTACAGTACAAAACACGTTCAATGTAGTTGAAGGTTGGATTGACGAATTAGATCAACACGTAGAAGATATCTACTTGCACATTGATGTACAGAACATGGCATTGGACAAAAAACTAAGTGACAGAATAAAGGACATTAAAGAATGAAAAAATTACTACTATCGCCTATCTGGAGTGTTACTGTTTTAATATTACTAGCATGGGTTTATAGTAGTAATCCTGCATTCTTAGATAGTTTACGTTTACGATATTTTGATCAACTAATTATAAATCAAGAACCAGTTGAAAATAATGTATACACAGTAAATATTGATGAGAATTCACTAGAAAAATATGGCCAATGGCCATGGCCACGTGGAGATTATGCTAATTTAATTGAAGATTTGTACAATCGAGGGGCTGGACTAGTTGTATTCAACGTTCTAATGGCTGAAGAAGATCGAGCAGGACAGGATGACATTTTGGCATTGACAATGCAAAATTATCCTGTTATATTAAACATGCTCGGTTCGGAGGCGAGCAAAAATGAAGCAGTTAATCCAGGTGCTACTATTGTTAACAGTGACTATATGCATCTTATTCCTAGTGTTCCAGGAACCATCTCAAATATACCAGATATTGAATACTCCGCCGTCGGCAGTGGAATAGTAGATACATTTCCTGAAGCAGATGGTGTTACAAGACGTATGCCATTGGTAATACAAAGCCAAGGCGTATTGTATCCTGGTGTTACAATGGAAGTACTGCGAGTACTTGCAGGAGATCCTAGTTTTCAAATTAAATTAAATGAGTTTGGTGTAGACAAATTACGTATCCCACAGTTTGGTATTATACAAACAGATGGTCTTGGGCGTGTTTGGATTGATTGGAGTCAGAAGAATAAGAGTTATAGTGCAGTAGACTTACCAGACGACTTTGGCGGAGGTATAGTATTTGTAGGACCAACTGCGGCTGGTATAGGACAACCTATTGCAACAGCGGCAGGTAGCATTTTCCCACACGAAGTACATGCTACAATACTTGGTACAGTGTTTAACGAAAGTAATATTGAACGACCTGCTTGGGCATTTGATGCAGAGCTATTAGGATTTATAGTAGCAGGCTTGTTTGTTATTGTACTTGCACGTTGGACTTATGTTGGTATTATAGTATTTGCTGTCACAGTTGGTGGTGCAGTATTCTATAGCATATATAGTTTTAATAACTATAACTATTTGATTGATGGCGCTACATCTAGTGCTTTTTTAATACTAGTGGGCATGACTAGGTATATTGTTAAGTTCTTAGATGAATTCCTACAAAAACAAGCAATAAAGAAACAGTTTGCAGGATATGCAAGTCCTACAGTTGTTAAACTATTACAAGAAAATCCAAGTTTAATTAAGGATGGCACTAAGCGTAATGTAAGTATTGTGTTTAGTGACCTACGTGGGTTTACACCACTAGGCGAAAGTTTTGGAGATGATGTTAAAGGGCTAACAAGAATAATGAATGGCTATATGGATGCCATTACAGAGCCAGTGCTAGATGCAAATGGCATGATAATAAAGTATATTGGTGACGCTAGTATGCATATACATAACGCACCTATTGATGATGACAGACACGCACACACCGCAGTAGAAACAGGACTTAAAATGTTAAAAGCAGTGGAGAAGTTTAATGAAGAAGTTATTATACCCGAAGGTAGGCCGCCTGTCGGTATGGGTGCCGGCATTAATACTGGTCTTGGTTATCTTGGCGAAATGGGCAGTAGCAAAAGACACAGTTACGATGTCCTTGGAGACGCAGTCAGTACAGCAGCTCGTGTTGAGTCAAAATGTAAAGAATACGGATGTTTACTACTTGTTGGAGAATCTACATATGAAGCAACAAAGAACGATTTCTTCTACCTTAAAGTAGATGATTTACAAGTAAAAGGTAAGAGTGTTGGGCTTACCATTTACACAGTACTGGATGATACTCCTCCAGCTTGGAAATCAGCACAGAAAAAACATGAGCAAATGCACGAAGACTATCGTGCACAAAGATTTGATGACGCTATAGATAAGTGTCGTTTGCTGTATGGTCATTTTGATCACAAAATGGAAGGCTACTATGATATGTGGATTGAACGTTGTGAATATATGAAAACACAAGATTTACCTCAAGATTGGAACGGAGTTTTCATAGCAACGAGTAAGTAAAATGATTAATTACATGAAGAACCTACTGGGTATTAAGCCTAGTTCAGTACCACAAATTATAGATGATAATATTAATGTTATATGGATTCATGGAGCCAATCAGACTAGTCTGAGTTTCCAGTATCTTAGAAACAAAACTAACTTTACTAAAGAAATAACAATTAATTATAGTAGTATGAATCGTTTCTATGATAACCTAGATATGATTACAGAGCAGTGTCAAAACCGTGGACCACATTTTATTATAGGACACAGTATGGGAGGCCTATATGCACTGCACTTAACAAAGTATTTACGTATAGTAGGTGGAGTAAGCATTAGTACACCGTTCCGTGGTAGCAGTACAGCAGACTGGGCAAAATATATTGTGCCAAGTTATCCTTTGTTCAAAGACATTGGACGCAAAAGCGATCCTATCAAACAAGCAAATGAAATAGAGTTGGATATACCTTGGACACAGATTGTAACTACCACTGGTAGTGTTCCTTATCACAATGGCCCTAATGATGGTGTGGTAACATTAGCAAGTATGACTAATCGTACTGACATGAATCAAATTGAAGTACCACATACACATTATGAAACAATGGTATCTGACCAAGTTGCAGAAATTATTCAAGAAAAATATATACTATCCAATAAATAAAACTAGCAGTTATTTGTGAGAGGATAGGCAATGCAACAGAATGAATATGACGTGAAAGTCGTTAAGGTAGTTGACGGCGATACAGTAGATGTGGATATTAATCTAGGATTTGGTGTTTGGTTAAGTGATGAAAGAGTGCGTATTATGGGTATTGATACACCAGAGTCACGCACATCAGATAAGGTAGAAGACTTATTTGGAGAAGCGGCAAAAGCAAGACTAAAGTCACTTATGGAAAAAGACGCAAGACTTATCACAACAGAAAATAAGCATGGCGAAGATATGAAAGGTAAATTCGGACGTATCTTGGGAGATTTTAGAACAGCAGATGGCCGTACAGTTACAGACATCTTGATAGAAGAAGGACATGCTGTTGCTTACTTTGGTGGCTCAAAAGAAGAGATTACAGCAAAGCACCTGGTAAACAGACAAAAATTATTGCGTGAAGGACTAATTAGTCAAGAAGACTATGATGCCGCTGTCAAGTTAATGGAAGATAATGATTAAAAAACTAGGCATAATAGCATTTATGTTTTTCTTTATAAAAGGGTTGGTTTGGCTAACCCTTTTATACTTTGGTGCTACATGGCTAATACCAGGATAAAGTAAGTGGCATAGTGTGCTATTTGATCTACAGTAGCATACTTCCAATACTCTTTATTTTTATATGTGATTCCGTTACGGTTTGATATCCAATGTTTAGTATAGTCGATAATAAAATGTAACACAAAATCTAGTAAGGCAAGCCATAAAGCCTTGCCGATACCTACTAGAAGTAGTGCTACAAAAAACGTCAGTACTGCATGGTGCAAACAGTGTATCCAAAGCCTTGGTTTAGTTAATTGTGTTTTTGTTCCGTGTTTAGCATCATTAAGTTGAGCTTGAAGGAATAAATCTGCTATAGCATGTTTTACTGTTAGTAGAAAAAAGAATGTTAGTGCTGTCATTTATTTTGTTCTTCTTTATATATTTTTTTGAGATCTTCTAGTGAGTGTAATTTTTCATTAGCATCCTCATCAATGCCTGCTTCTCTGATTATATCTTTTAGTTCTTCTATTTTCTTTAAGTCTGCATCATGTTGTTCTCTTAATGTTAATACTACATTAAGTTTTTGATTAAGTCGAATCAAATCGTTATCTAACATACGTATACGATCAATTAGCCCAATAAGAACACCTTGCGCTTGTCCAATAACTGGATCAATCTCTTTAGTAACCCATTGCCATATAAAATATATGAAGTATCCCATACCCACTGCGGCAATAATTGGAAATCCATAATCATTAATTAGAGATCCTAGTGTCGATGAACTCTCAAGTGGTACAGGTGTTTCCATTAGATGTCGTCCTTGTCTTCACCTATCTTAATAAGCCAACCACGTTCGTTTACACGGAATATATCTCCTGGTTGGTATAGTGTATTATCTTTGGCACCGGGTTTTCCATGACGATCCCATCCCATGACTTCGCCTTCCCAGTCACCTTTAACTGTAAAACCATTACCGCCAGGCAAACTGTCGATTGTATAATCAACCCACATCATTGCTAGTTGCCATCAGGTTTTTAACCATGTCTTCGCTATTGCCTATTAATTCAAAGTATCCGTTGGGACCTATTTTATATACATCACCAATTTTTAGTTCAACATCGTCAATTACAAAAAATTTGTCATCTGGTTTTTTATTATTCAAAATACGAAATCCATTTTGGAATTTCATTAGTAGTAAGTTTTTCCACATCATTTTAGTCTTTCCTTGCGTCTGCTTTACCGTCAGCTCTTGCTATACGGTCTACGTCTGGAGTTAATCCTAACGCATTACTCATTAGGGTATCAATACGTATGACATCATGATTCATCGTTTGTACACGATTATCGAGACCCATAATAATCCCCTTTAAACTATTGACACTTGACGTAACACCTGCTAATATAAACTTTAGTGTTAGATACACGAAGTATCCAGCCGCTAATGCGCCAACAATTGGAAAACCTACCTCTGCTATTAATCCGAATATTTCCATTTCACCCTCACAGTTAAATGCTACTGTTATTTATGGAAAAGAGAGTTAAATAATCTTATGTCTGAAGAGAAACCAAAGCAAGATGACCCATGTGATGATGTAGGTAAAAATCTGTCAGATTGGTATAAAAAACCAGTTGACAAGTAAGACGTTTTACTATATACTATAATAGAAAATCAGGGAGATTAATATGCCATTACCGGAAAATCCGCCAGTTGGGTTCTTAGAAAAATATTATGAGAATTGCACAGAGAGAGAATCATTTAATGAGCCTGTGTATACTAAGGAAGAATATTGGAAGATTTGGATAGAAATGGTTGAACATCAGGAGAGTAGAACATGAAAAATTTAATTATTGCGGGAATTATTACATTACTTGCAACAAGTGCGAGTGCTAACAGTTGGACAACAACTGGTCGAGTAGTTGCTATTGATCCTGTATACACAAAAATAAACCAACAACAGCCCAAAAACGTATGTCGTAATGTTGAAGTGCCAGTTTATGGTACACGCCAAGGCAATGGTGCTAGTGGAGGAGATGTATTAGGCGGTATGATTATTGGCGGACTACTTGGCGGAACAGCAACAGGTAAAGACCAAGGTGCTGCAATTGGTGCAATAATTGGTGGTGCAATTGCTGCGGAAAATAAAAAAGGCAGTAAGCAAGTTATTACAGGATATCGAACTGAGCGTAAGTGTCATACTGAATACTACAATACCAATGCAACTGTTATCAATGAATACGACATCACTTACAAGGTAGATGGCCAGCATTTTGTTATAAGAGTCAATCGTAGACAAGGTGAGCAAGCATGGCTTGGACAAAGTCGTAGATTCCGTGTTAGTTATCAACTTTTAAATTGACATTTGTATCAATATACGCTATAACGTAAGAAACAATAATTTACGCTGGAGAGTAATATGAGTATGCATTTGGTTGGTCCATATATGACCACAACAAAGTATAATCGTAAACAAAAAAAACCAAACGCTAAACAACTAAAAGCACAGGCTGAACATGACAAATGGTTGGCTAAAATGGGTGTAGGTAAAACTAAAGCTAAACACACTAATGAAATACCAGACTATAGTACTACGCAAGAAGTAGAGCTTAGTAATCAGATTGCTGGTCACGGGCCTGCTAAAGAAAGTATGACCTATAGCGGTGAACGTCAGCTACTAGGTATTGCCACAATGCATAAATCAAATATGGTTCCAGTCTTCGCCGATAAAAAAGAAGATGCAAAAGATATTGCAAGTATGAGGAGATAGAAAATGATTGAGAAATTAATTTATGGTGCTGCCGCAGTTATTTTTATTGTAGGTGTAGGATTTTATTTACAGCATATCTGGAGTGATTGTCTTCAAGAGAATTCATTCCTAACTTGTATGAGGATGCTTAATAAATGATCAAACCAGGTATACATGCTACTATTGACTTAGAAACACTTGACACACTGCCTAGTGCTACAGTACTAAGTGTGGGCGGTGTTAAGTTTCGCCCAGATAGTAGTGATGACCCATACGATAGGTTCTATATGAAAATCTTGGTTGATGATCAAGATAAACTAGGACGCACCGCCAGTGACGACACAGTTGAATGGTGGGGCAAACAGGACCCTAAAGTAATGGAGGAAGCGTTTGATCAAACTGGTGCAGTTACGGTTGCTGAGTTTTTAGCGGCACTCAACAAGTGGATTGTTGGTGTAGATACATTTTGGGGTCAGGGCTATGGCTTTGACTACACAATATTGGAGAATATGTATCGTGCTAGTGGCCGTAACGCACCTTGGTATTTTTGGCAAGTGCTGGACTCACGTACACTGATACAAATGTTGCGTGAAGATCCACGTACACAGTTTCAAACAAATTTACACAAAGCAGATGATGATGCATTTTATCAATCAAAAGCAATTCAGATTGCACTAAAAGATCTGGGTGTATTTGAATGATACAATGGTATGATATTATAATGTCAATATTGACTGCATGGTTACTGCTTAATATGGTGTTCTTTCCTTACATAGGTTTTATCTTGGCATATGGTGTATGGGAAGGTTGGAACAGGTATTGTTTATATAGATTAAAAATGGAGAATAACAAATGGGGCTAGTACCTATCGTAATTGATAAAACAAGCGCAGGTGAACGTAGTTATGACATCTACAGTCGGTTGTTAAAAGATCGAGTAATTATGCTAAACGGTCAAGTAGAAGACTATATGGCTAACTTAATTGTTAGTCAGTTATTGTTTCTGGAAAGTGAAAACCCAGATGCTGACATTACACTTTACATTAATAGTCCTGGCGGCGTTATTACTAGTGGCATGAGCATTTATGACACAATGCAATATATTAAACCAGACGTAGTAACAGTCGTAAACGGACAAGCATGTAGTATGGGAAGTTTTCTAGCACAAGCAGGTGCTGCTGGTAAACGTATGGTATTGCCAAATAGTCGTACAATGATCCATCAACCAAGCGGCGGTGCACGTGGTATGCAAAGTGATATTGAAATCCAGTATAAAGAGATCACACACCTGAAAAAACAGTTGACAAATCTTTATGTTAAGCATAATACTAAAGGTAAGACATATAAAGATTTTGAACGTGACATGGATCGTGACACGTTTATGACAGCACAAGAAGCAGTTAACTACGGTTTAGCTGATCTTGTAATTGATAAGAGATAACTAATACAGTGGACTATGTGTTCGACCCACTTTAAATATTCCGCACACTCCATTAACAAAGGAGTATACTAATGGCTTACTATTCAACTAAAACATACGGGCACAACATAGGATTGAGTGCCTGCTTTAGACAACCACATGCAGATCACTCACACTGCCGTTTCTTACATGGATACAGTTTACAATTTAAATTTACATTCGCAGCAGATGAACTAGATAAACGTAACTGGGTTGTAGATTTTGGTGGATTGAAACCACTTAAAGCATGGCTAGAAGATACATTTGATCACAAAGTTGTCCTAGACAGAGATGATCCAATGATGTACAAGTTTGCAGAACTGGAAAATGCAGGACTTGCTGAACTGACTATACTAGACGGTGTAGGTGTAGAGAAGTTTGCATATCATGCTTGGAAACAAGCAAACGAACTTGTACAAGAAATGACAGACGGACGCTGTCGTTGCGTTGAAGTAGAATGTGCTGAGCATGGTGCCAACTCAGCAATATATGAGGCATAGGAATTTGGTTAAAGAAGAAACAGTACATGATAACATAGTTAATAATCTACGTAATGTATATGATCCAGAAATAAGTGTAAATATATACGATTTAGGACTAATATATGATATTAATGTTGTAGATAGCAAATGCAACATTATTATGAGTCTAACAAGCCCATTCTGTCCAGCTGTAGATCAAATTCTTGAAGATGTAAAATATGCTTCACTTAGTGTTGATAGCATTAGTGACGTAAATGTTGACATTACATTTGATCCACAGTGGGGTCCAGAAATGATGAGCGAAGATGCAAAATTAGTCTTGGGTATTTTTTAAGGAGAAATAAATGTTTAAAACGATTAAAAAGTTGTTGGGTGTTGTTCCAACTGATGAACAAGAAACAGATAAAGAAGCAATTGAAAAAATTGAAAAGGCTGAACGTGTAAAAACTGTAACAGTAAAGCCTAAAGAAGCTACAACAGCAAAGCCTAAACGCATGACTCGTAAGAGTCTTGGCACACTGACCAAGTTACAAATTGACGAACTAGCTGCTGAAATGTTTGGTGTAGAGTTAGATAGACGTAAAACAAAAACTGCAATGATTGAAGAATTTATGGCAGCACAAAAGAAAGCAAAATAAAATATGACATACATTGTTGATGACTCTTGCATTAAATGTAAGTATACAGATTGTGTATCTGTATGTCCTGTTGACTGTTTTTACGAAGGTGAGAATATGTTAGTTATCAATCCAATAGAATGTATTGATTGTGGTGTATGTGAACCCGAGTGTCCTGCAGATGCTATTAAGCCTGATACTGCGCCAGGTGCAGAAGAGTGGGTTGAGTTTAACCAAAAATATTCAGATTTATGGCCTGTTATTTTTGAACAAAAAGACCCCATGCCAGACGCTAAAGAATGGGACGGAGTTCAGGGTAAAATGGAACACTTTAGTGAAAAGCCAGGACCTGGATCCTAAATAAATACTCGGGGAAAAGAATATGATAAATTTAAGTATTACAGAATCTGCAAAAGACTACCTAACAAAGATGACTGAGAATAACGGTAAGCGTTATGTAACACTTGATGTTAAAGGTGGCGGTTGTAGTGGATTTAAATATGAATGGAACTTTAGTGATGAAAGTTCTGGTAATGTAATTGACGACATCTTGGTCATTGATATAATGGCTGAGATGTTTTTGTTTGGGTGTACAGTAGATTATGTGCAAGAACTAGGCGGCAGTTATTTAACAGTTGTCAATCCCAACGCCACAGCCAGTTGTGGTTGTGGTGAGTCGTTCGCAGTTTAAACGAGGAAAATATGAAAATAATCACAGGGAGTAGCAATCATGTCTTTGCTAAGGCGGTTGCGGACCATTGTTTTACTGATCTGGTTCCAGCAGAATTAAATCGGTTTAGCGATGGAGAAATATGTGTAGAGGTACAAGAAAACATTCGTGGTTCGGATGTTTTTTTAGTGAATAGTACTTGTACACCAGTTAACGATAGTTTAATGGAACTGTTAATAATGATTGATACTGCGAAACGTAGCAGTGCTAGGCGTATTACGGCAGTAATTCCATATTTTGGTTATGCAAGACAGGATCGTAAGAGTGCAAGTCGTACTCCTATTACTGCTAAACTTGTTGCAAATTTGCTTACTACAGCAGGAGCAGACAGAGTTCTTACAATGGACTTACATGCAGGACAGATACAAGGCTTCTTTGATATCCCTGTGGATGATTTAACAAGCCGTGTAGTATTTGCAAAAGATATTAAGCGTAATATCCAAACAGAACAAGGAACAGTGTTTGTAAGTCCTGATGCAGGTGGTGCAGTACGTGCAAGAAAGTTTGCTGATATGTTTCATGCAGACATTGCTATTGTAGACAAGATGCGTCCTGAAGCAGGCAAGTCAGAAGTCATGAATTTAATTGGAGATGTAAAAGGTAAGCATGCAATTTTAGTTGATGATATTGTTGACAGCGGTGGAACATTATGTAAGGCCGCAGAAGCTATTTTAGATGCAGGTGCACTAAGTGTACGTGCATACATTACACATGGTGTGCTAAGTAATGGCGCAAGTAAAAAGATAGACACTAGTAAATTACAAGAACTAGTAATTAGTGATAGTATTCCTTATACAGGAACAAGTAAAAAAATACGCCAAGTAAGTGTAGCACCATTATTTGGAGAAGCAATGCGTAGGATTACCAACGAAGAATCAGTGAGTAGTTTATTTAAATGAAATATGTAATAGATATAGATGGAACAATTTGTAACGAAGTGTTTTTACCAGATGGTAAAAAAGATTATGCGTTACACACACCAATACCAGAACGTATTGAAAAAGTAAACAGATTATATGACCAAGGACATACAATTAAATATATGACAGCTCGTGGAAGTGTTAGTGGAGTTGATTACTATAATTTAACAAACAACCAATTGATAAAGTGGGGTGCAAAATTTCATGAGTTAAGTGTCGGAAAAAAAGAACACTATGATGTTTGGATTGATGACAAAGCGTTTTGGAGTGAAAACTTCTTCCGTGAAACTGGTGAGACATATGAGTAATATTGAGATAACTACTCATCCAACAGGACGCAGTCCAGAAAACAAATACTTTTTCGGTAGCAGGACTAACGAATTAGACATGACAAGACCCAAATATAACAAGATTGGTGACGAAGCTGATTACCAAAAACTGTTTTGGGAACTATATGAACACCCAACAACACATGCACACGAGCTAACTTTTTATACTAGTGGTATGTGTTTTCGTGTTTGTACAAACGATGATAGACATGCACAATTTGTACGCAATATGTTTACAGTTGTAGATAATCCATATGAACACACCGCAGATTGGACAATATACCACAATACTGATATTGAAAGCCAACCTAAAATATATGTACACCTAACAGAACACGTTATGTGTATTGTGGGTACAACATTTTTAGGAGAGATTAAAAAAGGTGTATTTGGTATTGTAAGTTTTGAAACACCTGTTAATGGTATACTGCCAATGCATTGTAGTGCATTTACATATGGCGACACAACCAACTTAATGTTTGGACTTAGTGGTACAGGCAAAACTACACTGAGCAGTGATCCAGAATATCAACTTATTAGTGATGATGAAGTACTTTGGAATCAGGACGGTATTGAAATGATTGAAACAGGGTGCTATGCAAAGAGCGAAGGGTTATCGCCAGACACGCATCCTACTATTTTTAATGCAGTTGAGTTAGCACAAAAGCAAGACACATTGGTGATAGAAAATCCTGGTGCCGCAAACGCAAGACTAAGTTATCCTATCAGTTGTGTTGAAAATGCTTATCATGAACCACAAAAATTTAATCATCCAGACAACATATTCTTTTTAACAATGGATGCTAGAGGTGTATTTCCTAGTTGCACTAAAATAGATGGAGAAGCAGTTAGACGTTTCTTTGAAACAGGATACACAAGCCAAATGCCAGGCACAGAAGCAGGCACTAACGAGATTAAACCACTGTTTAGTCCGTGTTATGGTTCACCGTTTATGCCAAGACCTGTAAGTGAATACAGCGACTTATTAATGCAAAAAATACATGCAAACAACTGTAATGTGTATTTGGTTAACACAGGTATGGACGGCAACGGAACTCGTTATGCTCTAGACTATACAAGATGGTGTATTAAAGATGCTATAGAAGTTGATCAACCATCACGTGGTGCTGAATGTTTGGAAATACTAGAGGGATTAATTAATGAGTAGATTTATAGCGGCAATGGATCACAGCGGTGGCAGTAGTCCAGGGGTACTAGAGCGTTACGGTTATACTAATGCACACGAACTACCACATGAAGTAGTAATGGACGACATCCATTTGATGCGACTACGTATGGTAGACAATCCAGACTTTAACAGCGATAACATCAGTCATGCGATCCTGTATAAAGACACAGTAGAGCGTGGTATGGTTTCTGTACTAAATGAAAAAGGTATTGATGCAATACTAAAAATTGACAGCGGTATCAACTCACGTGGAATGCTTAAAGACTTTCCAGTGGAAGAGATGTGTCAATTTGCACTTGATAACGGTTGTGTAGGAACAAAAATGCGTAGTGTTATTGATCCTAAACCTGGTTGGGACAGTACACAAAATGTATATGGTATTGTTGAGCAACAGTTTGAGATTGCAAAGCAGGTTTACGACACTGGATTAATTCCTATTGTTGAGCCAGAGATTAACATTCACCATGAAGACAAAACAAAACTAGAACATTGGCTACATGGTGCACTTAGAGAATCACTTGACAAATATGATGGCAAGTGTATATTGAAACTAACATTACCAGAAATTCCAGAACATTATCAGGAGTTTACGGAACACAAAAAGGTTGTAGAAGTAGTAGGACTTAGCGGTGGTTATAGTACAGAAGAAGCATGTGCTAGATTAATGGATCAAACTAATATGAGTGCAAGTTTTTCAAGAGCACTCAGTGAAGGTTTACTTGTTACACATACGGATGAAGAGTTCAACACAAAGCTATCTGAAAACATAAAACTGATACTGAAAGCATTGTAGTGGCAAAAACTTGTAGTCAACACCATATATTGTTTGACAAAAACGCCGCAGGAGATTGGGATGCTAGTGACACTATATGTGGTTTAATAATTGGCACACGAGTATGGTATTGCTGTCGAGAACACATGGAACAACGTATACAGCCTGATTTAAGTGTAAAGTATGTAAAGAGCGAAGGAATAAGTGATGACTGAGATACAGCAATCAATACAAGCCAGTCAATATGGACACCCTAATGTGTATCCAAACAGTGAGCATATCAAACCTCCCATGGAAAAAGAACGCATTCGTGTAGTAGAGCAAGCAACTAGAGCAGAAGTAAAACTAGCACAAACAAAAGCAATTGAAGAACGTTACGAAGAAATACAAGCACTAAGAGATCAAGCCGCTATTAGGTATAATAGAGACGGCACAACAGTAAGCCCTGGAGAGACGCAGGGACAATTTATAGACATGGAAGTATAAATGACAAACCCATTTAAAGATATTGAAACATTTGGCACAGCATGTGACCAACCACCTAGTGAAGCAAATTACAACATGTATTTGAGTCTTATCGACGAAGAAATGGATGAGCTATTAGAAGCTGTTGCTGCAAATGATAAAGTAGAACAACTAGATGCACTAATTGATATTCTTGTTGTTACTATGGGTGCTATTCGTGCCGCAGGTTGGGATGGCGAAGCGGCTTGGAAAGAAGTAATGGACACAAACTTTGCAAAGATTGATCCAGACACAGGCAAAGTACGCAAACGTGAAGACGGCAAGGTGCTAAAGCCAGAAGGATGGAAAGCACCCGAACTAGCACAGTTTGTTGAGTAATAAATAATTTTTGTAATACAAAGGTATTATATTTGTGAGCGACGGGGTAAAGCCGTCAAGCAAAGGAGATTATTATGGACGCACTCACTTTATGGAGCCTTGTGGGGTTCCTGCTTGCTGCTTATGCGGTTATAGCAAATGATTCAGTACAAACTCTCGGTACTTGGATGGCATCAAATAACGAGAGATTTAACTATAAAGTATTATGGGCAGCGGCAAGTGCAGTATTACTTGCAACACTATGGTATGGTTGGAGTGTAAATGGTGGAGACATCAGTTACGGCAGATTAAACAAAATCCCATGGCAAGAGGTACAATGGTATCATGCAGCCGCACCTGCTATTCTTGTAGCACTTACAAGGATGGGTGTACCAGTTAGCACAAGTTTCTTAGTGCTGTCAGTATTTGCTAGTACATTTGTACTAGAGAAGATGCTTATGAAATCAATCATGGGCTATGGTGTTGCGGCCGCATTTGCATATGCAGTATGGTTTGCAATACACAAGTACTTTGGACAATGGTATGACGAAACAAAACCTGTAGGTGAAAGCAACAAGAAGTTTTGGCGCATTGCTCAATGGGTAGCAACAGGAGGCTTGTGGTGGACTTGGTTGTCGCACGATATGGCTAACATAGCAGTGTTCCTACCAAGAGTCATTCCAGTTGATCTAATGTTAATGATCAGCGTAGTGTTTGTTGGCGGCTTGTTCTTTATGTTTAGAGAAAAAGGCGGTAAGATTCAAAAAATTGTATTGGAGAAACACAACACAAGATACGTAAGGTCAGCGACACTAATTGACTTGTTCTATTGGTTATGCTTGTACTTCTTTAAAGAGCTAAACGACATACCAATGAGTACAACATGGGTGTTCGTTGGTTTGTTAGCAGGACGTGAACTTGCAATGGCTACATACTTTGGTAAAAAGAAAACCAAATCAGTATTTCCACTAGTAGCAAAGGACTTTGGTAAGATGATGGTTGGACTAGGTGCAAGTGTTGCACTAGTACTAATGATCCATTATATAATCCTACCTAACGGACTATAAAATTAATAGGGCGGAGTTAAACCCGCCCTATTTTTCTGACTATTGGATCTTTTCTAAGTTAGCAATATAATTTGTCATTGAATGGTCACTAAAGTTATCAATACTGCCTTTACGTAACCCTAACAACATACCACGCCAACGATCTTTTACACGGCGCATGCCACTTAAATTAGGTTTGTAATCTCCGTTAGAGTCCATGTAGTGTTCACAACCATCATGTTTATAACCCATAATAGCAAGTGGCACACGAGTAACAATATCGTTATTGTTT
>Ga0213869_10001892_pt1 | contig 15102 bp, 4 predicted proteins | sample PICome_10_FD_160083 | JGI IMG/M metagenome (GOLD analysis project Ga0213869, IMG submission 160083) | Coastal seawater microbial communities near Pivers Island, North Carolina, United States - PICO132 | ecosystem: Environmental > Aquatic > Marine > Coastal | place: USA: North Carolina...
TGGTATAAACCCTAAACAATTTTTTTTTCTCTTTCACGAAGGATTGGATTTTAAACAACGGATTTGTTTGTGACTACTCTCCTCCTTCTTTGCGAGCGCGTTTCGTAAACAACGACAGCGTTTTAACGGAGACGAAGCGCGCAGAAACACGGGAAGAAGAAGACTGAGAGAGAAAGAGAGACTTTCAGAGCAAAGAGAGAGCACAAAATGGAAGAACAACAACAAAATCTCAAACGAGAGATTGCATCAAAATCCAAACTCTTGAAAGAACGAGAGGAAGAAATCGCACTCCTGACGGAAAACGAAACGCAGATGGAACGCGAAATGAAACGTTTACGAACGGAAAGGAAACGGGAAGTGGAAGAAAACGAAACGTGGAAAAGAGAGGAACGGAAGATGAAAGCGGAGTTAGCGCAGACGCACGTGACGCAGCGCGAACTTCTCGACCGGTTGGAACAGAAAAACTCGGAAATTCGAGAGAAGAGTGAACTCGTGGAAACGTATTTGCGAAAGATCGAGGCGTACGCGAGAGAGAAGTCAGAGACGGAACAATCGGAGCGAGATTTAGGGCAAAAAGTGAAAACGGCGGAAAGTGCGAGACTTCGAGCGGAGAAAGAGAAGAGCTTGACCGAAGAGCACAACAGTTGGTTACAATCGGAGCTGGAGAAGAAGAGCGAGGAATTGTTTCGGGCGCGACGAGAGGACGCGGAAAACGTCGCCGGATCGAGGAAGAAGATTGAAGATTTAGTTTCCGAGAAGGTGAGATTGGTGAAGACGCTGGCGACGAAATCCGAGGCGTTAGAAACAGTCTCGGCGAAATTTGAGAAGATGTCGAACGACGTCGTGAGCTTGAAGACGGCCTCGGCGAGGGAGAGAGATTCGTACGAAGCCGAGTCGAGAGCGGCGAAAAGGGTAGCAGAGTTATTGGAATCGAAAGAGACCGAAAGGTTGGAGAAGATTGAAAAGTTGGAGAAAGTTTTAAAAGAAACGACCGAGGCGGGAGAGGAGGCGTCGAGAGCGCGGATGAGCGAGAAAGCGGTTTCGCAAAAGAAGATTGAGCAATTAAAGGTGGATCTGGACGAGTGCATGGAGAGAGAAAAACAGTTGAAGAAGGAAGTCGCGGAGTACAGAAAGACGAACGAGTGGAGATTCACTGACGACGAAATGTTGAGCGGGTTATCCAAAACGGCCATCGAGCAAAAGTTAACCAAAGATGGGTTGACGCTCGTCAAAACGTACGAGTTGTTTCGCGAACAAGAAAACGCGACGCAAGTGGAACGAGCGAAACGCCTCGACGCAGAGTCGAAATTGAACGACATCGTCGCTGAGTTGACTGCCAAAGCGCCCGAGTTAAGAGAGATGGAAAATATGCACGATTTGGCGTTGGAAGAAAACGAACGATTGGAGATTAAACTGGCCGAATCCTTGATGGCGACGGAAAGTTTACGTCGCGAGGTGAACGAGATGCGAGAAGAACACCGCTCGAGAGAACGCGAGAGTCACGCGTTGCGTTCCCAAGCGGCAGATCTATCTCGACAACTCGCGTTGACGCTCAACGAAGTGCACGAGTTGAAAGGCTCGCCTGCTATTGCCGTGCCAGAACCAAGTCCAGCGAGTTCTCAACAATCTGTTTCGGATATAATCACCTCGAGACTGGTTGATTTCCGAGACATCGCCGAGTTACAACAAAAAAATCAAGAGATGTTATTTGTCATTCGCGAGTTGAGCGAAAAGAACGAACACGAGCAAGTCGATGCGAAAAAGGAGTACGAAGTGAAATTAGCGGAGTTGCGCGAGGAGACGGAAAAACAGTTGTTGGAATTGAAGACCAGACGGGACGAACAAGAGAGCGTGGTGAAATCCATCGCCAGGCAGAGAGATTTGTACAAGAGTTTGTACGCGAGAGCGACTGGAGAAAACGTCAACGATGCGATGGATGTTGGAATAAGTCCGTCAGGAGGAGGCCAAATGGTCCTCGCGTCGGCAGGTGCTTCTCCGAATGTGAAGAGTGGAGCTCTCGTCCTACACGGAGGCGGCAATCAAGAGGAGAATAACATGCAAATCGTCGCTCTCTCGAACGAAAACCAAAATCTACAAAATCAATTGGATGTTGTCGCCGATGAAGTTGAACGAATCAAGCGCAACGCGCGAAAAGAAATCGACACTATGCTGGCGAAACTCGAAGAGTTTCGCGAACGCGCCGCGAACGATCGCGCGACGGCAATCGAAGCCAAGGAGACGGTGGAACGCGAAAAGCACAACGCCGATCGCTGGATGCGCGAATGCGAAGAATCTCGAAAAGCTTTGGATGATATTTCGCGAGAGAAACAAGCGGTGGAGAAAACAATAATCGACAAAGAACAGGCGTTGAGAAACGCGGAAATCGCGCTTGAAGCGGCGGAAGCGGTAAAAGAAAGCGGCGCCATGCGCGTGGCGAAGCTCGAAGCCGAAAAAGTATCCATCGAAACCAGTGAAGCGAGACTTTCCGAACAACTTGCCATTGTCGAGTCGCGCGCGGCGAGAATAGAGGCGTCCATGGATGCGTCCGTATCGGTTTCTTCGGCGAAATTGTCTGCTTTAGAACGCGAACGCGATCGTTTAGCTGAAGACGCGAAACGTATTCGGGAGGCGCACGGGCGAATGGAAGTAGAATTGCACGAAGAGCGAGAGCGTTGTCGAGAACAATTGAACGTGCACTTGATGAAAGCGTCCGATGCGGCTCGAGAAGCGGCGGAGGATGCGCAAAAGCGTAGCGAGGCAGTCGCGAAGGTTTCCGAGGCGGAGACAAGAGCGAAGGTTGCAGAATCCAAAGCGGAGATGCTTGAGAAAACGTTGAAGAAAACGGAGGACCGGTTACGGCTGCTCAACGCGCAGGCGATCAATCGTGGCGGAGTAGGAGCGATAGCTACAGCTGGCGGTTCCAGCCTGACAACGACGCAGAAAATGTTATCTCAGTCCGTGGATGGGATGACACCGACGGACGACGAAGCGGTGAAGAAACGCGAAAAAATGCTCAAGGATGCCGCCGAAAAAGCAACCGAGCTCGCGGAAAGAGCGAAAAGAGAAAAGATTGAAGCCGTCAGAGAAGCTGCCAGTCACAAGCAAATGTTCGACAAAGCCGAAGCGAGAATGAACGAGTTCAAACAAATGTACGAGGCGCTGGAGGCGACTCACAAGGAAGTCTCCAAAGCGTTGGCTGAGATGACGAAGAAGGTTTCGGAGACACAGAAACAGGAGGGTACAGACGACGCGTCCAAATCCGCCGTCGCGGAAATGCAAAAACAAATCGATAGCATGAACAGTGTCGCTGCGATGAAAGAGAACGAGTTGAAGCAAGCAAAGCAAAGTTTGTCGAAACTGAACGAAGACAGTGCCAAGGCGACTGCGGAAAAGACGAAAATTTTGGGGGAATTGAAAGAAGCACAGAAAAAATTTTCAGACGCGCAAGTCGAATGCGATAAGTTGAAGAAAGAACTCGCCACTTCGGCTTCGACGGCTCCCGCTATTTCAACCGCTCAGCTCGAATCCGTCAAAGCTGAACTCAAGAAGAAAACTGAAGATTTCGAGGCGACGAGGAAAGTTATCGAAAACGAGAAAGGTGTGCTCGAAGTCGCAAAACGTGTGGCGGAAGCGAAAGCGGCGGAATTTGAGAAGCAAAACGCCAGTTTGTTAGATCAGGTGAACAAAGCCCCGGGCGATGACATGGACACCGATAATGGGAACGAAGCTATGGCCTATTTGCGTCGCGAGAAAGAATCCGCAGAAGCCAAATGCGAGACGCTCGCGTCGGAAAAAGATAAATGGACGCGAGAGTGCGAGAAGGCGTGGAAAGATCTCAAAGAAGCGAACGATGCGCTTTCAAAAGTGAAATCAACCGCATCTTCCGAATCCGAACACAAGGCATTACTCGCCAAGCTCGAGAAGATGAGTCAAGTCGATGCCGAAAACGCTAGTCTCAAAGTTTCCGTGGAGCAAGTGAAGAAGGAGGCCAACGCCAAGGTGGAAAAGTTGACGAAAGAGTTGAAAGAAGCGCGAGAGAAAGCAAACTCCTCCTCTGCTTCTCAGCAATCGAAAATGGCCGAGTTAACGGCCGCCAAAGTAGAGGCGAAACGGTGGGAAGAACGCGCGTCAAAGTTGACGGACTCCTCGAATCTCGTCGAAAAGAGCGAATTTGAGAAGCTCAAGAAGGAAAGCGACGAACAAGGCGATCGCTTGATCAAATTGAAGAAGCAACTTGATTTGGCGTTGAAAAATTTGAAAGCTATGAATCCGGACAAATTGCAATTAGAAGAGTGGAAGAAGAAACGTGGCGAAGAATTGGATCGCGTGAAAAAGTTGGAAAAAGAAAAGGTTGAAGCAGAGCAGGCGGCGGAAGAGGCAGAGGACAAATTGGTCGAGCTCGAGTCTGCAAAGGAGAGTTTGGAAAAATCAAAAGTGGAGTTGGCGGCAAAAGTGAAAGCGTTAGAAGAAGAAGCGACGAAGAAACCAGCGATTGCGGCTGCGGCCACACCCCCCACAACTGTTTTTACCCCGGTCGCCGCTCCGACAAGTACTCCCTCTGCTGCTACTGCCATGGACGAAGACAAGAAAGAAGTAGCGGATCAATCCAAGAAGCGCAAAGTTTCTGATATGGCAACGACGACGACGACAACGGCGGCGGCGGCGGCGGCGACGACGACGACGACACCAGCACCGTCCAAGCCTGCAGCCACTGCGCCAGCGGTTATTGAAAAGAAAAGCCCGACCAAAGCTACTGCCGCTAGTGCGAAATCGATTGTCGAAGAGAAGAAATCGGCGGCTCCGGTGGCAACTCCGGTTAAGGCAGCTGCGGTGAGTGCTCCTGCCATGAAAACATCAGCAACTACTGCTCAACCGATTAAATCTGCGTTAAAGCAGCCCACTATAAGTGATCAAACGGTGAAGACGACCGCTGAGAAACCGAAGGAGACGATGGAAAAACCAAAGACGGTGACCATCGCGCCTTCTCCAATCAAAGAGCAAACGGCGAAGAAAGAGGAAGAGAAGAAACCTGCTGCTGCTCTTGCTGCTGCTTCTGCTGCGCCTACCACCACCATAGCGTCTCCATTTGGAAGCGCGTCGACGGCTTCGAAACTGTCACCGTTCGGTTCTTCTGCAGCGCCTTTTGCGGCGAAACCAGCTTTTGGTTCTGTCTTGAGTTCGTTTGCGACTAAACCGTCGGGAACGTCACCGACTGCGGCTTCAACGCCAACCACGGGCGGTATATTTGGTGCAAAACCATCCACTGGATTCGGCGCAGGAGCAACTTCAACGCCCGCGTTTGGAAGTGGCAGTAAATCCGCCGCGGCGCCGTTTGGAAAGCCGTCCGCACCGTTTGGCACGCCATCGACTCCCTTTGGCTCCGCTGCCGCCGCCGCCGCTGCTGCTCCTACTGGCACACCGGCAACCGCAAAGACGCCGCTCGCGTCGACTCCTGCGGCAAAAAATACCACTACTACTACTACTACTACTACTACTACTACTACTCCTACTAAGCCAAATGCTGCTGCAAATACCGCCACACCGCAAAACGTAACGGACGCGCAAAAACGTAAGAAAGAGTTGGAAGCTATCATGGCGAAGACGAAAGCAGAGTTGCTCGAAAAGCAGAAAGCGGCTAACGAGGCCAAGCAACGCGTGGCGATGGCGAAACGCAAGACGATGGAAGAACCATCCGCAGTGTCGACACCTTCTTCTGCCACTGGTGTCGCTGCTACTCCGGAGACAGCATCGAAGAAGTTGAAACCAGACGCACCTCCGTTTACTCCCACGTCTACTGTGCCTAAACCGACCGAGAAAAATACTGGCGATGTAAAGTTGGAGAAGAAAGGATCGGGCGAAGTCGCGGCTTCCTTCTTAGTCGACGTTCCACCGAAGAAGAATACAGAAGAGAAAGAAGAAGGCGAAGCGGAGGAAGGAGAGCTCGAATTACCAGCTCCAGCCTCGGAGAAGAAGAAGCAGCAACAGCAGCATCAACAGCGCACTCCGGGCTCGCAAAAGAAAGGCGGTCGCGGGGGACAAGGCGGACAAGGCCGAGGCGGCGGAAGAGGCGGGGGCAATAATAAGTTTAACAATAGCGGGAAGAAAGGAGGACGAGGAAATAAATAAAGAAGTAATACAATAGATGTGCGTTGGATTTATTAGGCGTTATACTTTGTGGCATTAAAAATATTTACACTTGTACAGACCACGAAGAATATTCACTCACACACTCTCTCTCTCTCTCACTCTTTACCACTCTCTTTCCCTTTCCAGTCGCCGTTTCACTGTCATACTATGATCGTCGTTAATAATAATAATAATAATAATAATAATATGTACTATTTCATCATATATTTAAAGAACGACATCTTCGTCGTCGTCCGAGCTCGTGACCAGATCTAAAGTACTTTTGGGAATCGGGTAAACGTAATTCGGCAAACACACCGAATGTCTCACGTGCACCAACTCCAACATACCACTCTCCGGACAGACGGCAAAAGACGCCACGTTACTCGAGTTCTGGTTCCCGACGCAAACAAATCCTCCGTTCGCACTAAAGTGGAAGTTTCTCGGACATTTCCCGCCGGACGGGACCGCGGCGATAAACTCCAACGACCCGTCCTCGGCGTCGATTTTAAAGCACGCGATAGAATCGTGACCTCGATTACCGACGTACAAAAACTTCCCAGACGGATGGACTCTGATCTCACTCGCGTGACTCGCCGCTTTCCACACGCCTCTATCCGTGAATACTTTTTGTTCTCTCGAACCTTCCGGTAACGTCGAAATGCACTGGAAGACGTTCAGCGCGGCTGTTTCGTCGCTTTCTTCTTTCGTATCTTTCTCGTCGTCGAATGTTTTCATCGTCGGTTGTTCGTTCGCCAACGGCAGTTGTTCCATCCACTCGTCGTTAACGTTCACGTTGAATACAGAAACCGTCGAGTCCAATTCGTTCACTAAGTACGCCGTCTTTAACGTTTGATGAAACACCAAGTGTCTCGGTCCTTTCCCCGGTTGCAATTTCACGCTCGCTTTGCACACAAACTCCGGCGCCGTGACCATCGTGCTCGGCTCTCCGACTCTGTACACGAAAATCCTGTCCAAACCTAAATCAACGACAAAATGCAACATATTATGGTACGGTTCAGTCACGATGCAGTGCGAATGCGGCCATCGTTGTCTAAACTCCCAATGTTCCTCTCTCGTCGGTTTCTTGTCGTCTACGTATTTCGCGCCCGGTTGCATAAACACCGTATTCGGCGTCTCCGGTCTCCCTAAATCATCCAAATGGATCAACGCCAACTTCGCGTCCCAATAATTCACCGACATCATGTACCTGTTGCTCTTATTAAAGTTCAAATAACACGTCGACTTCCCCCCCGCGGAGCACCTCGCGATTTCTTTCAACCTCAAATCTCTCGTCAATCGCATCGTCACGACTTCGCCTTCCACGTCGATGCGTTCCGTGCTCGCGTAAATCACGTCCGGTTTCGTCGGGTGTCTCGTCACGAACGCCACGTTCGGACCGATATCATTCGTGGTCACCATTTCCAATTGTCCCGTCCTGCCGTCCAAGGAGAGCACGTGCACGCCCGCTTTTGACTTCATCTCCTCGTTTTCCTCCTTCTTCGAAGCCTTTCGTTCCTCAACACTAAAACTCGCATTTTCCTCGTCATCATCATCTCCAATTTTGCTCTCGTCTTTCGGCGTGTGCGCTAATAACTCGCACCGCGTGTACCCACCGACGATGAACACGGTATCGTCCGCGTGCGATTCGTTGATTCGTTCGAAGGAATTATTTCGTTCGCCTTTTTGTTGGTTCGACGATACCCCCAGCGCGTTCAGTTGGCCGCCTGCACCCATAGTTACTCTTTCCAATAATATCTTTTCCTTTTGCGGCGCTTTTAGACACACTCCGGGAAAGAGGGGAGAAATTTTTTTGTATCTCTCAAACGGATTTGGAATCTCTCTCTTCCGTGTGTGAAGATGTTTACGTCGTCGTTAAGAGGTCGATCTGTTACAGTTCACTCGCTTACGCAGAAAGAAAGAAAAGGGTCTTTCCGATCTGAAGTTTCGAGAAGAGATCTGTCTGTCTGTCTGTGTATCTCTATTGAAGCGCTCTCGTAATGAGGATGAGAGTCAAAAGGATTTTTTTGAACGCGAAGACGAATATAATGCGGCGAACAACTGGCCCCTTAAAATCTCAGGAAAGATTTTTTCGGAACAAAACGTCGCTTTTCTGCGTTTCGGAGACTTTTGGTGCACTTGAAAGCATCTCTGGGAATGCACAACATCACGCGCACCACAATATTTTTTTATCTTTCACTTTAAAAGCTCTCTTAATTCTTTCTTCGCGTCGTTCCGATGAGAAGAGAGCAAAAAGCAGAGAAGCGCAGAAAAGAGAGACCAGAGAGCAATCGCGCGCATTGCGCGTTACACTCGCGGAAAAGGAAAGAGAGAGAGAGAGAGAGAAAGTACACGTCGGATTTCTCTTACCTTTTTTCTTCTTTTCTTCTTTAATAAGGGTGTTGTGTGTGGTTGACTTTTTCGCTTTTTTTCGCCCAAATTAATTTGGGTGCACGAATTGAAGCTCTCGAGACTGTTTCACGAAAAGAGAGATTCCTCAGAGATATAAAATTTAAACACTTTGGAATACCAAAAGATACACATCACAGTAACGCTGAGAGGTGTTCTTGAGAGAGAGAGAGAGAACGAGAAGAAGAACTTTTCACGAGAGAGAGATTGGTCGTGTTAAAATGCCGGGAACGCGCAAACAACAATCTCAACAATCGGGGGGTTCCGGAATGATTTTGGAGAACGATGTCGACGGGAGGGGGAAGGAAAATGACGACGAGATGAGGAACGTAATGAAGACGACGAAGAGAGGAGGACGATCGTCGAAGCGAGGAGGAAAAACACCATCGACTGACGCAGCGGTTGAAGAAGAGGAAGTTTTCGAAGAGGAAGAAGAAGAGGAAATAATGGTGGTCGAGAAGGAGGACGTTTTCATGGGCGAAGATGATGTCGAGAAAAAGGGGAACAACAACAACAACAACAACGGGGAAAAGTCGAAGAATAAACCGCCGAAAAATCCTCCAAAATCTTTGGACGCGTTGAAAGCGCGATTAGAAGCGACGAAGAGTAAAGTATCGTCCAAGAGTAATAAGGAGAGAGAAAGTGAGACTCTCGGGTTTATCGGCGAAAAGGAAACGAGCGGCGTTCCTCCCACTCCGGGGGCGCTTCTCGGGGGCAACGATACGACCATGAACTTTGGCAACGCGACGAACGCGATGGATACCGTGAACATTAACATGGATAATACGACTAACGCGACGACGACAACGACGACCACCAACACCGGTGAGATGCTCGTTGATAACAATTCACCGGCGACGACCGTGGCGCTCGACGTGCCGAAAATTGAAGTGCCGGAAATCAATATCGAAGCGCTCGCGGCGAAGCATTTCGATAGCGCGTTGGAGGAAGAAATCAGTCACTCGTTGAACTGGAAATCCATAGCGCCGTCGCACGATTTCAAAAACTTGGTCAAGGAAAGAAACAACGCGATTTCGGACTTTAAGAAGATTTTACCCGAAGTGATGCGGAAGAAGGACCGATTGGTGGAAGATACGGTGAGAGCGACGAGAGGATTTCAAGAAACCGTCTCGACGCTGCAAGAACACACCGCGAGAGCAGCGGCACAAGTGCAAAGCGCCAGAAACGAGGCTAAGTTGGCGGAACAAAAGTTGAAAAGCGCCAAGGCGGAGTTTGTCGCGCGAGAGGCAAAAATGCTTTCCAACTTTTCCCAAAACGAAGAACACAAGCAACAAGAGAACGAGACGTTGAGGAACGAGTTAGTCGAACAAAGCGTTCAGCTGCAACAAAAACAAAAACTGTTGGACCAAGCGGAGAAGAAGTTGAAAAGTTTCGAGAAGAACTCGGAGAAGGACAGCGAGCAAGTGTTGAAGTTGAGGGACGAAAACATCGAGTTGGAGAAGCAGTTGGCGGCGTTGAAGGCGGAAAATAAAGAGAAGGAAAAAGCGTTCGCGAGTCAATCGAAGACGTTGGAAGGGCAGTTGAAGAAGCAAGAGGCAGACTTTGAGGCAAAGTTAGCGAGTACGGAGGCGGCAAAAGTGACCTCGGATCAGTTGGCGAGAGAAATGACCGCAGAAAAAGAAGCGTCGATGGTAAAGTTGGAAGTCGCGGAGAAAGAGATTGCGAAATTGAGCGAATCGAGCGGCGCGACCAACGCGGCGTTGACGGAGCAGAACGCCAAGTTGGAGGAGAGTTTAGAAAAAGCCGAAAAGGAACTCAAAAAGAAAGAAAAAGAACTCGATCAGTCTTCCAAGCACGCTGATAAGAAGTTGGAGGGGTTGAACGCGGAGATTGCTGAGTTGCAAACTTTGAGAGAGCAAGCGGTGGAGTTGGAGGCATCTTTGAAGACGAACTGCGCAGAGTTGGAGAAGGAGAAAGCGGTGTTGGAAAAGAAAATCACGTCGTTAGAAAAGGATGGCGATAAGAAACTGTCCAAGATTGAAAAGTTAGAAGAGTCCATCGAGCGCGTGACGGGCGAGTTGAAAGATACGAAATCGGAGTTCAAAACGGCGGAAAGCGCACGCAAGGAGCTCTCCGAACAACTCGTCGCGTTACAATCGAAGCTCAACCTCGAGTCCAAGTCCACAGAACTCGAGCTCGCAAACGCGCATAAAGAAGTCAAGAGGTACGAGGACGACTTGGCGGACGCCAAGGCGCAGGCGAAATCTCTCATCGAACAGCAAGGGGAAATGATGGGTGAATTGAAGTGCGCTCGAGCGGAACTCGCGAGATTGGAAACCGAGCGCAGAGACTTCGAAAAGAACGGGTCGCAAACGTTGCAAGAGGCGCAAGAAAAGTGCAGAGCGGACTTGAAGGCGCAAGAGAAGGAGTTTCAAAAAGAGCTCAAGCAAGAGCGCAAGCAATACGACGAAAAGATGGAAGCCGAACGAGTCAAAGCCTCGGAGTCCATCGAAGCCTCGAGAGTCGAAAACGAAAAGCGCATCAACATCGAGATCAAAAACACCGAGAAGTTATCTGCGCAAATCGAAAAGTTGGAGAAGAAGTTGTCCAAGCTCGAGGAGGCGAAGAAGGCGTTGGAGACGGATTTGATGAACGCGACGCAAGAGAGCGGGAAAAACGCTTTAGAATTGAACCAAGAGTTGGAGAACATGAAGACGGCTTTAGAGCTCGCGGAAGAATTACGAACGGATTTAGACGCGGACGTCGAACGTTTGACGAACGAGCTTCGCATCGCCAAGACCGAAGCGGAGAAGGCGAAGGAGAACATGGCGGAGCTCATCGCAGAACAAAAACAACAGTTGACGGAACAGTTGGAGCGAGAGAAGAAGAGCTCGGAGAAAGCCATCAAACTTGAGACTCAAAAAATGAGCGAAAAGTTGGTGCAAAAGCTCGAACGTTCGGAGCAAAAGCGTCGCGACTTGGAAGCGCGAGTCACTGCGGCCGAAGCGAAGGAGAAGGAGCTCGGCGAAAAAATCGAAGTTTTGCGCAAGCAAAAAGCCGAGGCGGAACTCGGCGGCGCGGAAAAAGCCGAAGAAATCCAAGCGGCGTTAGAAAAGCTCGAAGCGGCAAAATCCGAAACGTTCGGTCACGAGCAAAGAATTGCGTCGGTCGTCGCGCAACTCGAGAACGAGCAGAAAGAAGTCGGGAAGCTCGAAAAATCGTTGAAATCCTTGGACGCGGAGAAAGCGGCGGAGATTGAAAACTTGAAATTTGAGCTCAAGGAGTCGAAAAAGGAGTTGAAATCGCTCACGAACGAGTTAGACGCCATGAAAGAAGCGCAAGCTCTCTTAGAGGAGGAAGAGAAAGACGGAAAAGGTGGCAACTCGGCCGGTGCAGCGTTGACGAGAAAGCTCGTCGAGCAAGCGAAAGCGATGGAGAACGCGAAAATGGACGCCATGGCTGCGGATGAACTTCGAAAGCTCGCCGAAGAAAAAACGCAAAGAATTGCCGAGCTCGAGGGTGAATTGTTAGACGCCGAAGCTTTGAGGCGACAGATGTTCAACCAAATTCAAGAGTTACGCGGTAACGTGCGCGTCTTTTGCCGCGTTCGACCATCCGGCAACGACGCCGCGACGCCGTGCGTAGAGACTTTGCCGGACACGACGAGCGTCAACTTACAGGTGGGTCCGAAGAAATCCTCCGCGTTTTCTTTCGATCGCGCGTTTGGGCCAGAGTCCACGCAAGAAGAAGTCTTTGGAGAAGTTTCTGGTTTAGTTCAATCCGCTTTAGATGGCTACAAAGTGTGCTTGTTTTCTTACGGTCAAACCGGAAGCGGTAAAACGCACACCATGCTTGGTGGATCCGACGACAGTTCGAGAGGTATCATCCCGAGAGCGGTTGAAAAAGTAGTCGAGGCGTCTAAAGTGAACGAAGTGAAAGGTTGGTCGTATAAAATGAAGGCGTCGTACGTCGAGATTTACAACGAAACCATTCGCGATTTGCTCGCGCCCGGCGCCGGCCACTCCGAGGCTCACAAAATTATCCACGAGAACGGGTCCACGACTATTTCTGGGGTCAACACCGAAATTGTCGAGTCCGTGGAGCAAGCGCACGTGTTGGTGCGTAAAGCTGCGGCCGCGCGTAAAGTCGAGGCGACGCAAATGAACGCGCACTCGTCTCGTTCGCACACGATTTTCATTTTACACGTCTCGGGCGTACACGCCGCGAGCGGCTCGACGTTATCTGGCGCTTTGAACCTCGTCGATTTGGCCGGTAGTGAACGCGTGGCTAGATCTGGTGCCAGTGGTGACCGCTTGAAGGAAGCGTGCGCGATTAACAAGAGCTTATCGTCGTTAGGTGACGTGTTTGCCGCGCTCGGCAGCAAAGCGAAACACGTTCCGTACCGCAACTCGAAATTAACGTATTTGTTAGCGCCCTGTTTAGGCGGTGACGGGAAGACGTTGATGTTCGTCAACGTCAGTCCAGACGACGACTCGAGCGAAGAGACGTCGTGCTCGTTGAAGTTTGCCGCGCAAGTCAACGCCGTAGAGTTGGGTAAAGGCGGCGCGAAGAGAAACGTGACGAGCGGCATGAATGCGAAGCCGGCGCAAGAAAAGGATGCCGATAAATCCTTCTCGGACGAGGAGAAGAAAGAGAAGAAGAGCAAGAAGCGTTCGAAAGACGATAACAACGACGATAGCGGCGACGGGAAGAAAAAATCGTCGCGAAAGGCGTGATAAAAAAGAAGAGAGAAAGAGAGAGAGAAAGAGGAGGGAGTTCCATTTTGAGGAGGGTGTTTGGTTGAGGAAGGCGTCGTAACATTTTTGTACTTAGTTTTCACAAGTTCGCATACTGTAAATAGACTACAGGGTAAATTTTATTCATTATTCACTATTACTTTTACTATTACTACTATCACTACTACTAGTATCAGCCTATGTATAATTCTACACGTCATCAATCTTTCTCTTTATCATCATCGTTAATAATGTCGTCTTCTTCCATCTTAGCGGCGCCGTCCCTTCCCTCGTTTTTAGCGTCGTCCATTTTTTGCTTCTTCGCGTTCTCGTCTCCATCGTCTTCTCGCTCTTTTCCTTTTCCTCCGTTTTTCTCCGTTTCCTTTTCCTCTGCCTCCTTTTTCTTCTTCTCCGCTTTCAGCGCTTGCTTCCTCTCCCACTTCTTCTTCTTCTCTTCCATCTGCGCTTGGAGCTCGTAATCGACGATAACCTCCACGGGCAAATCGTGCATGACGTCCTCGTCCGCGTCCGTCCAATAGGCTGACAAATCCGTGTCCCACAACTTTAAATCCGCAAAGGTCAAACTCGACGCGTCATCAAGATACGTCACGTTCGGCTTCTTTTCCTTTCTGGTTCCATCGTTATTTTCTTCCTCGTCTTTGATATCAAACTCATCCTCGCGTTCGATGTATTCTCGATTTTCCTTCAACTCTTGGAAATCCGGTTGAAACGCAGTCCACGACTCCTCGTACACTTTCGCCCACACGTACATGATCCCATTCGCACCAACGCCGATCATTAAAGGTCGTTTCGGATGATAACACGATCGGATCAATCCTTTTGCCTCGTTTGGCCCTTCTAAAACTCTCGTCAACTCCAACGTCTTCAAATTCCAACAGTGCACCTCGTGCGACGCCGTAGAGGAGGCGGCGTAAACGAATTTATTATCAAAAGCCACGCAGGCGGATTCCCACGAAGATTGACTGTGTTCGTTCTCAAACTGACGCCTGTTCTTCAAAACGGTCGTCTCTAAACCAGTATCATCATTGTTGTTATCATCATTCTTCAAAACTTCTTTCTCTTTATTCCGTTTTTTGTCCTCCACGTCCCCTACCACGTCAAAGGCGACGATACATTTCGAAAACGACACCACCAACAAAGTCTTCCCATCCCTGGACAGCTCCAAACGTTTTACCATTTTCGCATCTTTCGCCACCAACTCTATCGTTTGCACCAACTTCCACCCTCTCCTCATCTGCGCGCCTTCCCCGTCCTCTTTCAATCTCGCCACGCACAACCCGCCTCCCGTCGTCGCGTAGACGCAAAAATTCCCGCTCCTCGTCAATATCGCCGGACACCCGTGCACGTCCGCTTCATCCACGGACCCTCCCGGTAACGGCACCACGGTATCCGGCCACATCGTTCCACTTCTCTTCGAAATCGCGCGAAACATCGGCGCTTTAAACCCCGCCGGCGAGAACAACAACGCCTTGAAATCTTTCGTAAACTCGATGTTATTCAAAGTGCCGATGTCCGTCATGCGAGTCTCCAGCTCCCCAGATAGAACGTCCCAGATTAATACGTGCCCGTTGGCATCCCCGGCCGCGATTTTCCGGTTATCTCGTCTCCAGCACAAACACCGGATGGGGAAAGAAACCTCTTCCTCCTCTTCCTCTTCCTCTTCTCCCACAGCAGCAGACTGAGGCGAATTCTCTTTCCTTCGCCTCCTTCTTTCCTCCGAGTGGTTGTTGTTTCGAAACTCTCTCACGACCGCCCGCGTGTCGAAGCACCACAAAACGATCGTCCCTTTGGTCGTCCCCGCGGCGAGGACGTTCCCTCGTCGGTTCCTGTTTCGTATCGTATGTTTATT
>Ga0213869_10001893_pt1 | contig 15101 bp, 14 predicted proteins | sample PICome_10_FD_160083 | JGI IMG/M metagenome (GOLD analysis project Ga0213869, IMG submission 160083) | Coastal seawater microbial communities near Pivers Island, North Carolina, United States - PICO132 | ecosystem: Environmental > Aquatic > Marine > Coastal | place: USA: North Carolina...
TGTTCAGGTTGGTATGGAGCTAATTTAAGAACAAATAGTGTTAATGAAGAAAAAAACCTAATTCAAGATCAGTTAAAACTTTTTAAAGATTGTAATTCACCTTGCATGGTTTTTGCTGAAGTTTCTGATTCAATTCAAGGAGATCCAAATCGAAAATTATCTACAAGACCTCAAATGGATCTTGAAGAGTCTAAAAAATACTATGAAAAAATTTCAGAAATTGGAAAATATCTTGAAGATGAAGGGATGCCTCTTGCTTACCATCATCACATGGGCACTGTAATAGAGACCGAGGAAGATACTGTTAGATTGCTTGAAAATACTGATGATAGTGTAAAACTTACATTAGACACAGGTCACATGTTATTTGCTCAGGGAGACTCGTTAAAAATATTAAATGATTTTAGTGAAAGATTAATTCATATGCATTGTAAAGATATTAGAAAAAGTGTTTTAGAAAAATCTTTGAAAGAAGATTTAAGTTTTAGAGGAGCATTTTTAGAAGGTGCATTTACAGTTCCGGGTGATGGATGCATAGATTACAAACCATTCTTCGATATATTGAAAGAAAAAAATTATTCTGGTTGGTTAGTAGTCGAGGCTGAGCAAGATCCTGCAAAAGCAAATCCTTTTGAATACGCAAAGATCGGCTATAAATATTTAACAGAAACTCTTAACAAAAGTAATTTAGAAGTTCTTCAAAACTAATTTTTTATTATAATTTTACAGTTTTAGATTTTTCTAATTTTTCATCAAAAAAATCAATAATATTTTGTATTGTCTCTTTACCCATTCTTGTCATACATTCTTCAGTAAAAGCTGCTGTGTGTGGACTTAGAAAAACTTTATCGTTTTTAAGTAAAGGATTGTTTGACTCTGGGGGTTCAATTTCAAAAACATCTAAACCAGCTCCAAAAATTAAACCCTCATTCAAAGCTTTATCTAGATCAATTTCATTTACAATACCACCTCTAGCGGCGTTAATAATAATACAATTATTTTTCATTGTTTTTAGCAAATCATAATTGATTATATTCTTAGTTTTATCATTTAATGGAATATGAAGAGAAATTGCATCCATATCTCTACAAGCATCTTCCATACTATCAACCTTGATACCACCTAAATTTTCAATAACATCTTTAGAAATAAAAGGATCATAGACAAAAACTTTCATTTCAAACCCTAGACATCGTTTTATTAAAGATTGACCAATTCTACCAAAACCAGCAATTAGTATATTTTTACCCCAAAGTTCAACAGTTTTGGGCAATTTGTTTCTATCATTAAATTTTCCTTCCTTAACAGTGTCATCATACATAGTTTTTCTTTTAGAAATATTAAGGAGCATAAACATTACATGTTCAGCTACAGCTACTGCATTTGCTGTTGCTGTAATTGCAAGTGTTAAGTTATTTTTTTTAGAAGATTCTAAATCAATATTATCGTAACCAACACCATGTCTAGAAATAATCTTTAAATTATTTGCTGCTTCAATTACGTCCCCAGTCAATTTTGCAGTTCTTATTGATGCACCATCGCAGTCTTTAATCTTAGATTTGAGAAACTCAGGATCAACATTTTCAACAACTTCAAATTCGTAATTTGGATTATTTTTAAGCAATTCAATTCCAGCTTCATGAATAGGCTGTATAACTAAAATTTTTTTCATAAGCTCTTATACACAAATATATATTTTATAAAATTATTTATTTAAAAATTAATTAATTTAGATAGATCTCTTTTTTTATTTTTGAATGTAGGTAAAGGGTACTTAAAGGCATATTTTCTAGGTATACATTTTTCTTTAGCTTTTTCCCACAGAGCAAGCCATTGTTTAAAATTTGAAATAGTAATATTTTTTTTATTTTTACTTTTTACATAAAAACTGGGTAATGGCTCTCGACCAGAGGTTTGACCTGCTTTATTATATCTGAGATCAGCACTTATTCTAAAATTATTTGATTTATTAGGAATGGAGCAATGTGCAGAGTGTCGGTGTAGTAAAACTATATCTCCCACATTAGCTTCTAGGTATGCTACTTTTTTTGAATTAAGTAACTTTGAGTCTTTTATTTCAACTTGTCCTCTGTAGCCAGAGTGATGATTTAATAATCCTAATTTATTTATTCCAGGAATAGTAATCATACAGCCATTTCTCTTAGTTGTTTTTGTAAAAGGTATCCATACTGTTAAAAGTTCAGTTTTTTTTTGACCTTTAGTGGACAATACAGCTGCATCTTGATGCCAAGGTGTCCTTCCGCTTAAACCATCATGAATTGATTTTTTAGGTAATGTTTTTTCTGGTTGTTTAATCCTTGTGTTTTGAACTGGGTTAGAAAGTATTTCTGGACCAAGTATTTTCTCAACGACTTTAAGTATTTTTTTATGTTTAATTAAATTCCAAAGAGAATGGCTTGCAAAGTAATCGCTATCTTTTTTAACATGGTCTCTAGGTAGTCGAGTATTGAAATACTGATCTAGATCAAAAATATTAAGAGAAGATACAAACTTATATTTTTTTTCAAATTTAAATTTTAAAGCTTTTGATATTTTTTTTTTAGGAGAGAATTTATGAATCAATCTATCCATTACATATTCCATGTCATTTAAGATTGGTTTTAGATCATTATCAAAATTTAAAACATTTTTTACTATTGCGTATCCCTGTTCCTCAAATTTTTTTTTAGTAAATGATTTCATTTTTTAAACTTATATTAATTTGTAGTTGGGATGGTAAGATAATTTGCATCATGAAAAGATGTAAGCATTTTTTTATTATTTTTAATTATGTGAGGATAATAAGAAATATTATTAAATTTCCAAATTACTGGCTTATTTAGAGCGTAACTTCCATAAATAAAAAACCTTTTAGAACAATTTTTTTCAATAAATCTTTTTACGCCATGATAAGAGTTGGGAGTTGATTGAAAAAAAACAGCTGTTCCTTGCTTAGGTGTAAACTCCTTTACAATTTCAAGTTCACTAATTTTAGGAAATCTCCTGAAGCTTTTTCTTAGACTCTTTTTTGCCTTTTTTTTATAAATAGTAAGTGATCCACCGTTCTTTTTTGGAATATCTGTTAAGTAAATTAAAAAATTATATAATCTTGTAATGTCATCTCGATGTGGTCTTAATCTGTATCCACCCTTTGAAACAGAAAAATCAATATCTAAATTTACTTTTGGGTTAGAGTAATTATTCCCAAGCATTTTTTGAAGTTCACTCGAGTTTAATTTTTTTTTAATAGTAAACTTTTTTTGATTAAAAATTTTTGGAAGATTTGAGTTTTTCCAAGAACCATCTTTAAAGTTTTTTTTAAATGTAATTTCAATTTTTTTATAGAAAGATTTACTATTGAAAACTTTAAAGAGTTTTTCTGAGGTTTTTGATCTTTTAATGTAACTATTAAAATTTTTAGACCCTTTGTTTATTCGACTTCTCCCACCCATGATCATATCATCAAAAGATTTCGAATTACTGATTTCTTTAATTAATGTTTTACAGATACTTTTTGGAATAACGTTGCTACCTACCAAAACTGGAAAATTACTTTTTATTTTTTTTAATTTCTCAATTTTTAGCATTTAGCTATACATTCCCTCCTTAACTTTGATCATTTTGTACATTAAATCGTTTAAAGGAGTTTTTATTCCATGTTTTTTTCCAAGACTTGAAACAACACCGCTTATAAAGTCAATTTCAGTTTTTCTTTTATACTGAACATCAAAAGCCATAGATGATTTATTTGTTTGATTGGAATCTACAATTTTATTAAACATAAATAGACACTCATCCTCAGATACCTCAACACCATCTGCTAAAGCTACTTGTCTTGTCTCTAAAATGATTTCTTTACCAAGAGATCTTGAAACATTATTTGCACTATTATTAATATATAAATCTGTATGATGTAGATCAAAAATTGCAGATAAAGGACCAATTGCAGTTAATGCAAAAAGTTTCATCCATTTTCTTTTCTTTACATCGTCAGCCGCAATTGTCTCTAAATTATATGCTGTGAAAGTATCAGCTACTTCTTTAACTCTTTCACTCATACCGCCCTCGTATTCTCCAATCCAAGATGGTAAAGCTGCATGGTTCATTATATGACCAGGTCCCAATATATTTGATGCTTGAGTTGTTGTTCCACCTAAAACTTTTTCAACTCCAACAATTTTTTGCATAATAGCCTCATGTCCAAAACCATTTTGAAAAGACATAAAAACAGTTTTTTCACCAATGATATTTTTAATACTGTTGAGAGCTGGCTCAAGAACAGTTGCTTTGCACATTACTATTACTGCATCAACAATACCTACAGTTGATGGATCAGTTGTTGCTTTGACTTTTATAAATCTATCCCCACCATGACCATCCATTTTAAGACCGTTTTTATTTATTGCTTCTACATGCTCTTTCCAAACATCTATTAGAATTACATTTAGCCCTTTTTCAGCTAACAAACCTCCAAACAAGCAGCCCATTGCACCAGCACCTAAAACTGCAACTTTTAAATCTTTATTTATCATTATCCCTTTTTAAAATTAATTTATGTATAGATATTATATATATTATCTATAGACATCTTGCAAAATAAATTATAGCTTAATTAATAATGCAATTAAAAATAGAAAAATCAAAATTTAAAGAATATTCATTAGATAAAATCTCTGAAGCTTTGCAAATTGGATTATCTAATAATTACAAAGCCGTCGAGATATCTATAGTTGACTGTCCAAATTTGAGAGATTGGGGTTGTCCTTCTGAGGGAATAAGTGGAAATCAAAAAATTATAGATGTTGGTGGAGAACCTTACATGCACGATCCTAAATTTATTGGTGCTGAATTTGATTATGAAGAAATTTCTAAAATGATTGGATCAGAAAAAAGTTATGCATTAGGTGCTGGCTCAGGTGCCATGTCTTGTTTAGAAGGTCATTGTGGTGAATTAGTAATTAATGAAAATTTAATTACTTCTGAGTCAAAATCAATTATTGCTCGAGTTGGTTCAAACAAAGAATGTATTGCTGAAAAATACACAGCTAGAAAACATGGCGGTTTAGGTAACGTTTTTTATACTGATGGGGTAAGAGGAAAAGTTATTAAAATTAAAATAAAAGGAAGATCTGGTGAACAAGGCTCTTTACCTCAAGCAATGAGAAAAGCTTTGTCTGACAACTTAAAAATTGAGGGCAATGATCATCTTGCATTAGCGGGCGTTTTTAGAATTTTGCAAGGAAAAATTAAATCACATGTTCAGCCTGATTATGCTGATATCAAGCATGAATATTATGATCCTAAACAAATGAAGTGTGTAAAAGATTTTTTACAATTTTATGTACCTGTAGGACCAGAATTACAAGGTTACAGCATACTTTGGACGGGTGACCCAACAGGAGGAGATCTTAATTTAAGAGAGTCTGGCGAACACACTCATTTTCACTCTTATACAAAAGAAAATATTGCTGGCCATTATCACTTTGATGTAACTCCAGAAGAAATAGAGTATGAAGGGTATTTTAATACTGCAGAAGAAGTACACAGAGTTAACAATATATATAAAGAATTAAGCAATAAAAAATAATATTAATTTAACTTTCTTTAAGATAACATTTACCAAATGAAGAGACAATTTAAGTATCCTAAGCATTTTGAGGAACAAAAAAAAATCCCAAAAATTACTCAAAAAAGAATTAAATTAGCTGAAGTGTCACTAGGTGACTTTGAGGGAAGATTGGAAAATGAATTGCTTAATTGGTTCTCATTAACACCTCAACATTGGATAATGTTGCATATGGTAATGCTTGCTTATTATAAAAATAAATCAATTACTAAAAATGAATTATTAAAAGTTATTGAAAAATCTTACTTAACCTCAAATGTTTATATCGATACTGCTATTAAAAAAGGATTTTTTAGAATTATAAGAAATGAAAAAGACAAAAGATCTATCTTTATTTTACCATCTGTAATTACAATAAAAACTTTTGAAGGTTTTATTGATAGAAGAGATATTTTGTACAAAGGAATTTAATGAAAAATATTTATACTTGGGCAGCTCAACCAGCTAAACGAACTTTGACAGTAGCTGATCTAAAATTAGCCAAAGGTAAGAAGAAATTTACTCAAGTAACAGCAAATACAATTGATGAAGCTAGTGCAGCAGAAAAAGCTGGTTTTGATATGATGATTTGCCAAGCAAAAAATGTATTAAAAGTAAGAGAAGGTTCAAAACATTTATTTTTGACAGCATCTTTAATCCTTAATGAATATGTAACTAAAGAAGATGTTTTAAGAGGTGCATTCAAATCATTAGAGAATGGTGCTGATGCCGTAATGACACCTAGAAGTATGGAAGTAGTGGAAATGCTAACCAAAGAAGACATCCCTGTTATGGGTCATTTAGGATTGGTTCCAAGAAAATCAACATCACTGGGAGGAATGAGAGCGATAGGAAAAACTACTGACGAAGCAATTAAATTATTTGAACAATTTAAAAGACTTGAAGATGCTGGAGCCTTTGCTGCAGAATGTGAGGTAATACCAGAAAATGTAATGGGTGAAATTTCTAAAAGAACAAATATTGTAACGGTATCTCTCGGAGCAGGAAAAAATGCAGATGTAATTTATTTATTTATGGAAGATATATGTGGAGATACTGAAAATTTACCAAGACATTCTAAAGCTTATGGTAATTTATTGAAACTTCGCAATGAAATTAAGATTGAGAGGGTAAGAGCACTTAAAGCTTTTAGAAAAGATTCTATGAATGGAAAATTTCCAGGAAAAAAACAATCTTCCAATTTAGAAAAAAATCAATTTGAGGAATTTTTAAATCAATTAGCCTAGTAAGCTTTAGACTCTTCTTTTTTAGAAGAACCTTTCATTTTATCAACAATAGCTTTAGATCCGGCACTTAATGCTCTTTGATCAGCACCAATTGTTACGAAGTTAAAACCTTTATCGATCATTTTTTGTGCATACTCAGGAGTACCATTATGTATTCCTGCAAATATATTATTTTTTTTAGCATGCTCTAAAATTCTTAAAATTTCTGAATAAGCTTTAGTATTTTCTGGTCTATCAAAACCTGGCTCTTCACCTATTGCTAAACTTAAGTCAGCAGGACCAACATAAATTCCATCAACACCTGGAGTTGACATTATTTCATCAAGTTTATCTAAAGACTCTTTTGTCTCTATCATAGCCAATTTAAGCATTTCATCATTTGCATGTTTTGCATAATCCGAACCACCATAAATTAAACCTCTAACCGGACCAAAACTTCTATAGCCATGAGGAGGGTACATGCATGCTTGAACAAATCTTTCTGCCTCTTCTTTATTGCTAACCATCGGACAGATAATACCATAACATCCAGCATCAAGAATTTTCATTATTTGACCAGGCTCATTCCAGTTTACTCTTGCAAGCGGAGTAACATCAGTTGTTGATATAGTCTGTAGCATTGGAAGAGCATTGGTGTAATCAACCAATCCATGTTGCATATCAATTGTAAGAGAGTCCCATCCTTGATGAGCCATTACTTCAGCTGATACAGTGCTTGGGATTTGTAACCAACCATTAATAACTGGTTTCCCAGCTTTCATCATTTCTTTAACTTTATTTTTTCTCATTATTATATTTTTAGACCCATATGAGTGTATTTCACATTTAGATAGTCTTTGATTGCACCCGAACCACCTTCGCGTCCATAACCTGTTTGTTTAATCCCCCCAAATGGTGCTTCAGCAAGTGCAACTACTCCAGTATTAACTGCAACACATCCAGATTCTAATTTTTCAGATCCTATATGAGCTTGATCCATTGAATTTGTATATAAATAACTACATAATCCTAAGTCATTATCATTAGCTCTTTCTATTACTTCATCAAAAGTTTTAAATGTTAGAATTGGAACAAGTGGACCAAAAGGTTCTTCTTTCATGATCGTAAAATTATCTTTTACATCATCAAATACAGTTGGTTCATAATAATATCCTTTATTGAAACCAGAAGGTCTTTTTCCTCCCATTAATACTTTTGCACCTTCACTTTTTGTTGTCTCTACTAATTTTTCTATTTCTTCTAATCTCTTTGCAGTACTTAAAGGGCCCAACTCAACCCCTTCATCCATTCCATTTCCAATTTTTAATTTTTTTGCTCTTTCAATGAAAGCACTTACAAACTCATCTTTTCTATTTTCTTGGATATAAAACCTATTAGGAGAAATACAAACCTGACCATTATTTCTAAATTTGCCAGTTATTGCTATATCAGCAACTTTGTTCATGTCTACATCTTCACAAACAATAAAGGGAGAGTGACCACTTAGTTCCATTGTAACTCTTTGAACTTTTTCAGCAGCTTTTTTTAAAATTATTTTACCAACTCTTGTTGAACCAGTAATAGATACTTTTTTAATAATATCAGATTCCATTAATTCATTTGATATTTCAGCCGGATCACCTGATAGAAGGTTTACCACTCCATCTGGCACTCCTGCTTCTTTACATATGTTAACTAATTCCATTACTGCGCCAGGAGTAATTGTATCTGGCTTACAAATAACAGAGCAACCAGCAGCTAAAGAAGTAGAAATTTTTCTTGATGCTAAAACTATTGGAAAATTCCAAGGAACTAAAGCAGCCACTACTCCAACAGGCTGATAATAAACATGCACTCTAGTATCTGGAAATCTACTTTGTTGAGTTTGACCATATATTCTTTTTGTCTCTTCTGCATTCCATTCAAAAATATCAGCTCCACCACCAACTTCTCCAACAGCTTCAGCAAGAGGTTTTCCAACTTCAAGCGTCATCCATTTTGCTAGGACTTCTTTTTTTTCCCTCATTAAGTCAGCAATTTTTCTAAGAACATAAGATCTCTGCCAAGGTGCTGTGTTTTTCCAAATCTCCAAACCTTTTTCAGCAGACTTTAATGCTTTTTGCACTTCTATAGAGGATGCTTTTGATGCTTTTCCAATCACTTCTTCAGTTGCAGGATTTATTACATCATATGTTTCTTTTTTCTCTGCTTGTTGCCATTTGCCATCAATGAATTGTCCAAATTTTTCGTACATAAGTTTTATTTTTAAGTTTACTTAATTAGGTTTTTTAATTTATAAATATATTTATATATAAACATTATACATATTAAAAGATAAACATATTTATGAAAAAAATTACTCTCACTTGTGCCCATGCAGTAGTTAAGTATTTAATTGCCCAAAAAATATTAATTAATGGCAAAAAAGAACCATTGTTTCCAGGTGTGTTTGGAATTTTTGGACATGGTAATGTAGCGTGTTTAGGCCAAGCGCTTGAAGAAAACCAAAAAGAACTTCCAACTTATAGAGGCCATCATGAACAAAATATGGCTTTAACTGGTATTGGTTATGCAAGAGCAAAAAGAAGACAACAAATTTTTGTGGCAACTTCATCAGTTGGTCCTGGAGCAACAAATATGGTTACGGCTGCTGCAGTTGCGATGAGTAATAGGTTGCCGATTTTATTTTTACCAGGAGATACATATGCAAATAGAATGCCTGATCCTGTATTGCAACAAGTTGAACATTTTAATAATCCAGGAATAACTGCTAATGATGCTTTTAAACCTGTTACTAGATATTTTGATCGTATCACAAGACCCGAGCAAATTATTCAATCATTTCCAGCAGCTGTTCAAACTATGCTTGATCCTGCTGACTGTGGTCCAGCTTGCATATCTTTAAGCCAGGATATTCAAGGACAAACTTTTGATTATCCAGAAGACTTTTTCAAAGAAAAGGTTCACGCAATAAGAAGACCTAGACCAGATGAATTTCAAATTAAAGAAGCTGCAGAAAAAATTAAATCATCAAAAAATCCAATAATTATTTCTGGTGGTGGTGTTTTTTACTCTGATGCTATGGAAGAGCTAAGTAAATTTGCTATTAAACATAATATACCGGTTACACAAACTGTGATGGGATATTCTACAATGAAAAGAGACCACTCACATTATGCGGGTCAAATAGGTGGGTTAGGTGGAAAAAATACTAATTCATTAGCTAAACAAACAGATCTAGCTATTGCAGTTGGAACTAAACTAGGAGACTTTACTACTGGGTCTTGGGCAAATTTTGAAAATGAAAATTTTCAACTTGTTTCTATTAATGTATCAAGATTTGATGCTAATAAGCATTTGGCTCAAGCAGTAGTAGGTGATGCAAAAGTTTCATTAGATGAACTGTCACAAGCATTAGGTGATTGGAAAGCTGGTGAGGAGTGGAATAAAAAATCTCAAGCAGAGTTAAAAGCATGGAACGAGCATGTAGACAAAGAAAGTGCCCCAACAAATCAAGAGGTACCAAGTTATGTTCAAGTAGTTGGTTCCATCTATAAAAATTCTGATCCATCAGATATTGCAGTTACTGCAGCAGGAGGTTTGGTTGGTGAAGTTATTCAGGTTTGGAGACCACGAGAATTAAATACTCATGAAACTGAATGGGGATTTAGTTGTATGAGTTATGAAATATCAGGTGCTCTTGGAATTAAAATGGCCAACCCAGATAAAGAAGTTATTTCTTTTATTGGAGATGGTTCATACTTGTTGAATAATTCTGATATTTATTCTTCAGTAATCACTAATAATAAGCTTATTATAATTGTTTGTGATAACGGTGGTTTTGCAGTGATTAATAGACTTCAATTATTTAAAGGTGGAAAAGAATTTAATAATTTACTTAAAAGCTCAAAAACACCAGGCCTTGTAAGTGTTGATTTTGCAAAACATGCTGAAAGCATGGGAGCTAAATCAGAACATGTAAATTCTATATCTGAACTTGGAGAAGCATTTAAAAGAGCAAAAAAATCTGATGTTACATATGTCATCTCAATTAAGACACATGCTTATCAGTGGTTAGAAGGTTCTTCGTTTTGGGATAGTCCCACATTAGAAATTCCAACTACGGAAGAAAATAAAGAAGCTATAAAACTTTATAAAGAGGGAAAGAGCAAACAAAGACAAGGCGTATAATTCTTTTATGAATAAAGTTTTTAAAGTCGGCCTAATAGGCTGTGGACATATCTCTGAAACTTATTTTAGAGCACAGGAATATTTCAATAATATAAAGATAATTAAATGCGCAGATATCAATATGGACTCTGCAAAAAAATGCGCAATTCATTACAATATAGAGGCTGTCACTGTTGAAGAAATATTAAAAGATAAAGACATTGAAATAATTTTGAATTTAACAATTCCTCGAGCACATTATGAAGTTTCAAGAATGGCATTAGAAAATGGCAAACATACTTATGCAGAAAAACCAATGGCAGTTAATTTTGAAGATGGAAAAAAATTATTAGAAATTGCAAAATCAAATAAACTATACGTTGGAAATGCACCTGATACTTTTTTAGGTGGAGGTATACAAAAAACAAGAGAATTAATAGATAATGGTGTTATTGGTGATATTAAATTAGGTAATGCAATTTTTGCATTTCCAGGAGTTCAGTCTTATCATCCAAATCCCGAACCATGGTTTGCAGAAAATGAAGGAGGCCCAGTTGTTGATATGGGGCCTTATTATCTTACAGCTTTAGTTAATTTGTTAGGACCTGCAAAACAAGTTCAAGGAAGATGTACCACCGTTTTTCAAGAAAGAGAGATAGGAATAGGACCTAAAAAAGGTCAAAAATTCAAGGTTGAAACTCCAACAACTTATTTAGCAACAATACAATTTGAAAATGACTGCATAATTCAAATTACATTATCATTTGATGTAGTTGCTCATCAAAGAAATCATATCGAGCTTTATGGCAACAAAGGATCAATAATAGTTCCAGATCCTAATATGTTTGGTGGATCAGCATTTGTTTCAGTTACAGCTGGTGGAAATTGGGGCGAGCATAAAACTGATAATATGCCTTTAGGAAAAATCAATATTAAAAGTCAAAGCTCAAGAGCAAACGAGTCACCCACTAATGCAAACTATAGAGGAGCAGGACTTTCAGAAATGGCTTATTCAATTGAAAATAATTTAGAACACAGATGTAGCGGGGAACTTTCCCTTCATGTATTAGACATCATAGACTCTATAATGAAAGCATCTCAATCAGGAACACCTCAAACAATGAGAACAACTTGCAAACAACCAAAACCATTTTCTTTAGAGGAAATTAAAAAGATAATGAATTGAAGTTTATTAGTTAATGTCAAAATTAATTGTACTATCTGATCCTTTTCCTAGAACACTCGAACTTATATTTAATAAAAAAAAAATCAAAGAACTTAAATCAAAATATAAGGTTTTAACTGTTCCATTAAAAAATCAAAAAAAATTTTATGAAAAAAATATTCATAAAGCTACATTTGTTATGGGGCAGCCAAATTTAGATAAAAAAATTTTATCCAAAGCAAAAAAACTAAAAGCTATTATTAATGTGGAAAGTAATTTCATGGATAACATGGATTATGATTATTGTTTTAAAAAAGGTATACATGTAATAGCTACATCACCAGTATTTTCAAAACCAGTGGCAGAACTTGCCTTAGGTATGACATTATCTCTATTAAGAAATATCCATGATGCTCATTCAGATTTTATAAAAGGAAAAGAAAAATATGGTTTAGAGAGCAATCTTAAAGCCTCATTATTATCAGAAAAGAAAATAGGATTATTAGGATTTGGAGATTTAGCTAAATCTTTGTACCCTATGTTGTTACCGTTTACCAAAGACATAAATGTATATGACCCATGGATACCTCAAAAAAAAATTAAACAATTAGGATTTAATTCAATGAGTTTAAACGAAATGTTCAAAAATTGTGAAATTATTTACGTTTTGGCTGCTGTAACCACAAAAAATAAAAATCTAATTGATAAAAAATTATTAAACAAAATGAAGTCCAATTCTTTATTTATCTTGATGAGTAGAGCTGCGGTTGTAAATTTTAAAGATTTAATTAAACGAGTAAAAAAAGGAGATATATTTGTTGCAACAGATGTATTTCCAGAAGAGCCTGTGAAAAAAAATGACCCAATAAGAAAAGTTAAAAATATTTTATTTTCAGCTCACAGAGCAGGTGCCTTAGAGTCAGCATTCTTTAATATGGGAAATATCGTCTTAAAAGATATGAATTTAATTTCTAAAAATTTAAAACCTAAGTTTTGTAAAACAGCTCAACCTCAAACTGTAAGCTTATTAGCATCGAAACCTGTTGCAATTAATTAATTTTCTTTTTAAGTTGCAAAAATGTTTTCTTCAAACAAAATAATATTAGAAGCTAAAAATATTAGTAAATACTTTGGAACCATAACAGCACTAGAAAATGTTAATTTAAGCGTTAGAGAAGGTGAATGCTTAGGTGTAGTAGGTGATAATGGTGCAGGAAAAACTACCTTAATGAAAGTTTTGTCTGGTCTATACAAGCCTAGTAAAGGCGATCTTTATTTTAATGGCAACAAAGAAATTTTGGAAAGTCCCAGAGACTCTCAAAATTTAGGTTTAGAGATGGTATATCAAGATTTAGCATTAGCTGGAAATTTGCCAATTGGAGAAAATATTTTTCTTGGACGTGAGCCAACTAAAAATTTAGGTTTTTTTAAGATGCTTGACTATAAAAAGATTAAAGAAATGTCAGAAGCCCATTTAGAGAAATTAAAAATTCATGTAAAAAGTGCAGATCAAAAAGTTGAGGAGTTATCAGGCGGTCAAAGACAAGCCATAGCTATTGCTAGAGCAACTGCATTTAATTCAAAACTAGTAATAATGGATGAGCCTACAGCTGCTTTGGCAATTAAAGAAGTTGGAAAAGTTTTAGACCTTATAAATGGTCTAAAGAAAATAGGTGTAAGTGTAATCATTATAAGTCATAGAATGGATGATATTTTTGCGGTTTGTGATCGAGTAACAGCTCTTTTTCAAGGAACAAATTTTGCTGAGTCTGAATTATCAAAAACTTCTAGAGATGAAGTTATTGGTTGGATCATGGGAAAAAAATAAATATGGATAACAAAAAAGAAGTCAAAAAAGATAGCTTATTTTTAAAAGCGATTCCTTACTTTGATAAGTATGGAATTTTAATATTGCTTTTAATAATGATTATTGCGCTTCATATTATGCAGCCTGAGGTTTTTCTATCATGGAGAAATATTACAAACGTTTTTAAACAAATTTCATGGCAATCTATGCTTGCTCTTGGAGTATTTATAGTAATTGTAACTGCTGGAATAGATTTGTCGGTTGGTTCAATAATGATGTTATCTCTCATGGTATTGGCAATAACTTCAAAAGCTGGAGCCGCTTGGTATGTTGTGATCTTAATTCCAATTTTCATTGGTGCATTATGTGGGATGGTTAATGGATTTGGAATAACCGTACTCCGCATGCCACATCCATTTATTATGACTTTAGGTACTCTTTATATATTCAGAGGCACAGGTAATCTTATATCTGGAGGTGTTCCTATTAGTGGTTTTACGGAAGAGGTAAGATTATTGGGTAATGGAAGAATTGATCTTACGTGGTTAGGCCTTGAAAAATCTCAATACTTACCAGTTAGTGTAATTTTAATTGCTGTCGTCTTTTTTCTGATGTGGGTATTTTTAAATCATACCAGAACTGGAAAATGGATTTATGCTATTGGTGGGAATCCAAACGCTGCTAGAGCAGCAGGAATAAATGTAAATAGAATTCTAGTAATTGTATATTCTCTGTGTGGATTGCTAGCTGGCTTTGGAGCTTTAATTTTAGCAGGAAGAACTGACTCAGGTTATCCTAATGCAGGATTAAATGCTGAGTTGGATGCTATTGCAGCATGCATTATTGGTGGAGCAAGCTTCTTTGGAGGCAGAGGAACTGTATTGGGTGTTTTTGCTGGTGTTATGATAATGGGGTTATTAAGAAATGGTTTGAACTTAATGGATGTTAGTTCTTTTTGGCAACAGGTATTAATAGGAACAATCATTGTTCTTGCAGTTTATATTGATGTTTTAAGAAAAGATCTTGGAACAAGAAAATAGTAAAATTATTTATTCTCCTTCAAGTTGTTTTTGTTATTTTTTTATTTTTCTAAAATATAATAAAATAAATTCTTTTAAGTCTTAATTG
>Ga0213869_10001899_pt1 | contig 15078 bp, 10 predicted proteins | sample PICome_10_FD_160083 | JGI IMG/M metagenome (GOLD analysis project Ga0213869, IMG submission 160083) | Coastal seawater microbial communities near Pivers Island, North Carolina, United States - PICO132 | ecosystem: Environmental > Aquatic > Marine > Coastal | place: USA: North Carolina...
GTTCTAATTGTGATGATGATGATGATGATGATGATGATGATGATGATGATGATGGTGATGATGATGGTGATGATGATGATGATGATGATGATGATGATGGTGATGATGATGGTGATGATGATGGTGGTGATGATGATGATGATGATGATGATGGTGATGATGATGGTGATGATGATGATGGGGATTTCAGTTTCAACGTATTGAAATGATTATTATTAACATATAATAAATATATAGGATCAAGATCTTGGGATGATGTTAGACCTTTTTCATTAGTAATATAATCTGGAGTAAAAACTGTTCTATTGTAATGATTAACTTGTTGTGGATTACTAAAATTGGTAAGCTGGTAAACTATAATATTACGTTTTAACATATGTGATAGAACAGGTATATCTAAATATTGATCTCCCCATACTTTATCTCTACATATGTCCCTAATGTATTGATTTATGTAACTGGATATATCTTTAGCACCTTCTCCTTTTGCATGTAAAACTAAGACGTTATTATACCAATTGGAATATATAGTTCCTTTTTTTCGTAGAATACCCCTCCATTTATTACATAACCTTTTTCGTAATTCGGTATGTTCCATTTCAGGATTAACTTGGTTGCCAATCGCATGGAATAAACAATTTCCGTCTCCGGTTACCTTAATTACATCATACTTTTCTTCAAAATTTTCTATAGTTACGGTTGTGACCTCAATTGGTGGTCCTAGTTCTAGTTCTGGTGCAGGCTGTGGTTCTGGTTCTGGTGCAGGCTGTGGTTCTGGTTCTGGTGCAGGCTGTGGTTCTGGTTCTGGTGCAGGCTGTGGTTCTGGTTCTGGTGCAGGCTGTGGTTCTGGTTCTGGTTCTGGTTCTGGTTCTGGTGCAGGCTGTGATTGTCCTAGTTCTGGTCGTGATGATGGTGATACAAGACTTGGAGTAGTAGATGATTTTAAAACTTTATTTTTTATTTGTTCTCGCAAATCATCTGGTAAACGCAAATCATCTGGTAAACGGCGGGTATTGTTATTGTTTGTAGTCCTATTAACATTGGAACGTCGTGTGGTATTCGGTTTTGATCTTATGCCTCTTATTTTATTTTTTAAATCTTGTGCATTTGTGGGAGGAATAATAGTAACATAAGAACCCTTATCATCGATGTCTCCTATGTCAACTATTTCTAAATTTTCTATTTTTTCGCCCTTTATATTAAATTTAATTGTTAATACTGCATGTTCACTTAATTCTGGATCCATATATAATATGTAATTATATATTTTTTAGTAATATGTCTTTTATCCTTATTTTTACAAATAGAGGATCCCTGTCCATTTGAGATATCCAAAATCCAAAAAAATCATCTATAATACACATACCAACACAAAATTCAATTGATTCTTTTAAAAAACAAAACGTTTCTGAATAATACAGTATATCAAAAGATTTTTTATCTAAAACTACTAATTTATGGAAATATTGTCTAGGAGAATGTTCTTTACTAAAGTGCACTAAACCAATTAAGTTGTCGTTGAAAGGTATAAAACTAGTAGATCCTTTCATATTCTTAAACGAAAAATCCATTTCTTTTTCAATAATGATTTCCAATATGCTATTATTTTTGTTTTTTACGATTTTACCTATCTGAAATGGATTCCATGAGTAAATAAATCCATCTTCTCCAGTAGGAAGAGGGATTGGAGCCCAATTTTTCTCGCACCAAGAATCAATAGGTGGAATAATAACACGAAAATCACTACACGAATGAGTTTCTGGGTCATATTTACCTTCAATCATTCGTATACGATCACAATTAGAATAACTTAATGTACTTCCTATAAATCGGCATTCTTTGTTTTCTTGTGACACATATAATCTAATATCTTCGATATCTTCACTAAATACATTTGTATTGGTAACCTTTAAATTCTTATATTTTACAACATTGTAATCATTTATCTTATATGGTACTAATTCTATTTTAGATTGAACATTATATGTGCGTATTACATTTTCATTATCTGGAAAATAATAAGCACCATTCGGGTAAATCCAATAATTAACATATCTAGTATTTAAAAAATGCTGGTTATTATAAAAAATATAAGCAGCCGACATTGGAAAATACGGAGATAAATGAATATAATGTGGGTATGTAATATCTAATTTATCTTTTATAATTGAATATCCATGAATGTCAGGGGCATATACCATAGAATCTGAATGATCTGCTTTGTACCAGTTAGGTTTCCATCCTCTAAATTCTAACCATGCCCAAAAATTAACTTCCCATGTAATTTTGTCTTTCGTAAATGAATCAAAATAAAGGTCATATAATGAATTAAACTCAGATATAGATTCTTTTGATGCTACAAAAAAACTGCCACAAAATCTCCAATTAACATCATTATATTCTTCAGTGTTATTATCCATAGGTCCAAAACACCCTGCAATGTGGATTTTATTATCTGGAAAATACAAATGGTTATTATTATAAGTTGTCCGTAAATATTGCCAAGTATTGGAATTACGAAATAACTTACATGCGTCAAAATCCATATATACAAAATAATTAGTTTTAAAGGGATTTTTTTGAGAACATAAATAGGTACATCTTACTTTTTGATGACCATTCCAAATATGCTGAATGGTATCTTTTTCTTCGTTTCTATTTGTAGGTAATATCTTATCTTTTTCGTATGTAGTTAAAATAGGTTCAAATGTACAGTCTGGATAGTGAGTAATTAGTTCATTGATCATATGCGGAAATACACAGAAAACAGACTTTAGCTTAGATTTCAACCAAATTTCTAATATTTGGTTATCTAATTGAAATATACATGTTACAAAAGTAGTTGACATTGTTAATTACTATTCCAAACTTTTTAAATTTATTTAAACATAAAGATATTTTAATATAATTTTATATATGTTTACAATTGTTACATCCTACATAAATTATTTCAAAACTCCTTTAAAAGAGTCTACTCATGACGTGAGATTTTCAAAGTTAAAGAATTTATTGGAATTACAAATACCTATTATTATTTATGTGTCGAAAGATTGTATAAATTCACTTGTAGAACGAGTAAAAATATATCCAAACAATAGTCATATTAGAATACATCCTTTAAAAGAATCTTTTTTTGAATCAAGTTTGTTTTATTTAATTGCATCAAAATCTAACCCAAAATACCTGCCAAAAGATAGGTTTTTCCCAAAAGATACGTTTGATTATATGTGTTTTTTACATAGTAAGATAGAATTTCTAAATAGCGCTGTAGAATACAATCCATTTTCACATGATTACTTTATGTGGTTAGATTATAACATTTCTGAAATATGGGGTGATTTAAATGTTATCAAAAAGATGTTTAGTTACTTATATTGTTTTGGGTTCTGTAATAAATTAATCCAAACCCCATCTACTGAACATTGTAGAGGTGAAATAATAGACGATAAAAATTGTATAATCCTTCCGTCTTGTTGGGACAAACGCAAAGTAACAGAATATGATCTATGTGAAAAAGTGTTTTGGCGTTTTACTGGTAATTGTTTAGTTAGTAAGAAAGAAGCGATACAACACTTATTCTATTTATATTCTGTACATTTTCAACCATTCCTAGAGAAGTTTGATACTATGATATGGGACATAAACTTTTGGGCATATTTAGAACAATATGCAGATTGGAAACCAATAACGTATAAAGCGAATCATGATGATACTATTATAAATTTTCCAGTATTTTTATATACAAACCGGTTTATAGATAAAACATGTAATATGATACCAATTACATATCCTTATATTGATGATTTCTATCCATCTTCTTGCTCTTTTATTGAAAGCGAAAATGAAAATTTAAAAATAATAAATATGCGTTATGTAAATTACAAATATCTTAGTAATGGTCATTGTATAGTAAACGATAAACAAAAACGTACAAAGACGAAAAATTTAAAAATAACAGTGAATGCAGAATTCAAGCCAATTTCTTATGAATGGATAAAAGACGTTGTAAATAACTTACCTACTCCTGATGAAAATGAACAATACCAAGGGATTGAAGATATCAGGTTATATCAATATAATGGAAACATCAAGTTTTCAGCAACGACGGTGAACTACAGTGGTTGTGCTAGAAACCGTATAGTATATGGCGATTATAAAGAGGAGTTAGATAATGTGACCGTAATAACCCCACCGTATTCTACCTTTTCCGAAAAGAATTGGATACCTATAATTTACAAAAATACAGAGTCATTTGTTTATAGTTGGAAACCATTTAAATTAGGTGTCGTACAAAACTGTAAACTAAAAATAATTTTAGAGTATGATATTAATTATCCATTTAATTTTAGTATAAGAGGTTCATCTAATATTATAAAAGAAAACGACAAGTACATAGCAATAGTACATACAAGTATAGAAAAAACGTTACCTAAACAGTATTATCATTTTTTTATTATGATGAACACCAATCTAAAACCGATCGCTATGTCAAGTTTATTCTACTTCGACGAGTATGGTCCAGAGTTTTGTTTAAGTCTACATAGTTTAGATAATAAATATATATCATGGATATCTAGGAAAGATAGAAACCCACTGTGTTTTACGTTTCCAAAAAGTAAAGTACAATTTAATTACAAATTACAATAATTTATAGTTTAAACATTAATAATACTAACGATTTTGCAGTCATTTGTATTATTTTTTTTCAGAGATGAAAGTATAATGGAAGATTCCACTATTTTAGGTTCTGTCATTCTTATATTGATTGTAATAGGAGGTGGTTATTGGGCTTGGGAAAAGTTCCGACCTATAGAAACAACAGAAGTAAGTGTAGATTAAAAATGAATTTGAATATTTACCCTACATATCTTTATCATTAAAAATTTTACGATATAAAAATTGATTTTTCATTTATCACAAATGAAAAATCAAATCTAGAAAAGAATTTATAAAGATCTTTAGCAAATATAATATCCCTGACTAAAATGAGTGTACTAGTATTCGATGTAGAAACGAGCGGACTATTTAAAGAAGGGAATGAGCCATATATTACTCAGTTAAGTTATATAGTATATGACTTTAATAAAAAGGAGATAACAAAAGTATTTGATTCCTACATTCAAATACCTGACAACGTCGTTATTTCTGACAAAATTACAGAGTTGACAGGTGTTACACGTGACAAATGTAATAAAGGCATACCGATTGAATGCGCATTAAAAGAACTATATAACGACTATCATAGTGTGTCAGTTCTGATTGCTCATAATTATAGCTTTGATAGTAAAATGATAAAACACGAATTTACAAGAAACAAAGAAAAGCTAAATAATTATGAGAACATTGATAAATTATTTACAATACCTTATTTACGTGAAAAAGGTATGCGATATGTATGTACTATGAAAGAAACAACTGATATTTGTAAAGTACCTTTTCCAGAAAAGAAACAACTCTCAATTTCAACTACCTCTAATGAAAAAAAACAAAGAGAATATAAATGGCCTACATTAAAAGAATTACATAAACATTTATTTGATACAGAACCAGTTGGGTTACATAACTCGTTAATTGATGTATATATTTGTCTAAAATGTTACTTAAAGTATGATAAAAAATACACAATGCCAGATACGGATATTAATAGCCTATTATAATCAATATGTTTTACAAATATTATAATGATATGAACAATGGGTTAAACAATTACTGTCGTTTGAATTACAACTCTGTTCACAATTTGATTTAGCAACAGTACAATTGGTTTTAATAGAATCAAAATTTTGACGACTTTTTTGTAGTTCCAATCTTTGTTCGTACATTTTTTGCTGTTGTGTATTAAGTTTATTTTGTTCTTTTTGTAAAGACTCCTCAACTTGTTTTAGTTCGTTTTTTTTATCTTGTAATTTTAGCTCATGATTATGTGTTTGTTTTTCTTTGTTTAATAAATATTTGCTTTCATAACTTTGAATATCTTCATACCTCTTTTCAAGTCGTTCTAAGTCTTCTTTATTTTGTTTTCTTATTTTTTGTTGATGATTTGATAAATCCTGTTCTTCAAACGATAAATTAATTGGTTTATCATTTTGGGATAACTCTCCTAAAAATGATTCCTTTTTTATTTTACAATCACATAGGTAGCAAAATATAAAGGTACTGTAGACTATAAATAAAATAAATAACAAAATAATTGTAATTCGAAACATATATATTAAATATATATGTTTTAACATTATCAGTAGAAGTATTTATTTTCCAATCCTAAATTTTTGATTTACTTCTTGCATTTTAGCTTTATTATGGTTGGCAGTTGTTTCAGTTTGAACACTTCGTAAATTCATTCTTTGTGATTCGCTACGTAAAATCTCTAAATCTTCTTGTAAGTTATTTATATTTTTTTTCATTTTACGGATATCTTGTTCTATTTCATTGTTATCGTAAAATGCCTCAACATTTATAAAAAATGACGATATTACGATAATTAAAAATAGAGAAATATATAATCTTGTATATGTCATTATATATTTATTATACACATTATGCAGAACACATTTCGCATGTATCTTGTCTTTCTGGTTCAATTGTAAATTGCTGAGCATGATGTTTAGGACGTCGTCTAAGATAATAAATTCCAGTTTTCAATCCCTTTTTCCAACTATAGAAATGCATGGAAGTCATGGAATTATAGTTTGGATCTTCTAGCCACAAATTTAAACTTTGACTTTGGCAAATATAAGCACCTCTATCAGCTGCCATCTCAACTAAATCTTTCATTTGTATCTCCCAAACTGTTTTGTATTTTTCTTTTGTTTTATCATCTATATAATCTAAATGTTGTATACTTCCATTATTTGCAATCATATGATTTTTCAACGTTTCGTTCCACATTTTTTTATCAAGCATTTCTTGCATTAAATATTTGTTTACTAGAATAAATTCCCCAGCTATGGTTCTTCGGCTATAAATGTTACTAGTAATTGGTTCAATACATTCGTTATAACCTAATATTTGTGAAGTAGAAGCAGTGGGCATAGGTGCCACTAATAGTGAATTTCTCAAACCAGATTTTTTTATTTTATCCTTTAACTCATCCCAGTTATATCGTTTATTTGTTGGATCAACACCCCATAAGTCAAACTGAAGAAAACCTTGAGAGGCAGGTGAACCTTCAAATGTTTCATAAGCTCCGTCAGTTAGAGCAATCTCATTTGATCTTTCCAATGCTGCGTGGTAAAGTGTTTCAAATATATGTTTGTTTAATGTTTTTGCATCTTCTGATGAAAATGCCATGTTCATTTTGAAGAATACATCAGCTAGACCTTGTACGCCTAGCCCAATTGGACGGTGACGCATGTTACTAACTTTTGTTTTTGGAGTTGGATAAAAATTAACATCAATAACTTTATTTAGATTGTATGTAACAATTTTTGTAATTGTATGCAGTTTTTCAAAATCAAAGTAAGGAACATCTTTCTCATCTTTACATACAAACGCAGGCAATGCAATACTTGCTAAATTACAAACTGCTGTTTCCTTATCATCAGAATACTCTAATATTTCTGTGCATTGAGATGTTAGTATACCATTGAACACTCCCATATGTTTCTGAGGTTCGTTAAAACAATAAGAATCATCAACCTTATCGCATTTATTTACACTAACTACTCTTATAGAAGGGATCATATCAATAGTATATCGCTCATCTTCAAGAAGTGGAATGTCTATAAGTGAAAATGAAATTGTCTGAAAATACATTCCTAATTCACTCAAATGACGCAATTGTATTTGCGTTATAACAAATACAGCACTTATTTCATCCATACGAACAACTGTGTTTATTCCACATGTTTGTAACATTAATTTAATATCTTGCAAAAAAGGAATATTATAACTGTGAATTTCATATTTAGTTGGTAAAGATGTATATTCTGATACAACATAAGGTTCTATAAATGATGAGAACCAATCTAATTTGTTTTGTAAAGAATGATTTATAGGGACTGGAATATTATCTTTCATTTCAGATGTATAATTGAGATTTTTCATTCCTGCATTACATCCATGTTGTTTAGCATCATCTGTGTATGTTTCTTCTCCGTCAATTATAGGAAAAGAACAAGACAATAATAAATCTCCCGGTTGCAATTCTTGAGCTTCTTTAAGTTCTGGTTCATTTAATCCAGTTCGTAAATAGAATTTGTGATAAGGCGTACATGTCAATGTCATACCATCTGACGTTTTCACATTGATAAATTCTACATTTTTATTTGTTTTATGGATTTCTACTGGAACAAATTCATCTCCATTCCATACATTCGTAATTTTATGTGATTCTTGGTCATTCTCAGGATAATTTCCTGCCCATAAGCTGTAAATTGGAAATTGACCTTTGTCTGTTAATATAGGAGTTTCAGGACACACACAAAGATTTGAAGATTTAATAGTACCAATATTTTTCTGATTTGATTTCTTATTAGAAGCATCCTTATACAATAAATAAGGTGTACCTGTTTCCATTTGAGAATCCAAAATTTGGAACCATAAATCTCTTGCAGGTATTTGTCGTCTACCCTTATTTTCTCTTTCATATTTGGTATATAACTCAACAAAGTCTTCACCATATACATCTGCTAAACCAGGACATTCTGACGGACACATGAGAGTCCACATTTTCCCAGTTTGAACTCTTTCCATAAATAAATCAGGAACCCATAATGCATAAAATAGATCTCGTGCTTTGAGTTCTTCATCACCATGATTCTTTCGCATTTGTAAAAATATCTCAACGTCAGAATGCCATGGCTCTATATAAATGGCGAAAGAACCATTTCGTTTACCGCCGCCATTGTGTACTACTCCATTATGAATCATATAATCATGGACATTTGTCATTTGAAGATCATATAATGTACCATGGTATTCTCTTTCTTCTATAGACTTTACACGTGAGAATAGCAAGTTGTTATGTCTTAAAAACTTAAAAGTTGATTTTTTATCTTCTTCTAGTGTATTAAATAATTCACAAAGTTCTTGAGTTTTAGGTATACGCAGTACATATGTTTTGTTAGATTTCATCATACAATCAAGTGACATATGATGATCTTTACTAATGCGACGGTTAGTAATGTACCCACTTGACAAAATTCCAAAACGCAACAATAAATATCGTAATCCCTCTACTAAGAGTCTAGATGTATTATAAAAAATATATTCTTTTTGTTTTTTATTAATATCTAACAACCCCTTAATTATATATTTCGATTTTGATAATGGTAGATTCAACCATTTATTTGCAATTCGTTTTTCTTTAGTAATGTCATATAAATCGCTATATCTAAAAGGGAATTCAATATTTTTGTTCCATTTTAAACGTATACAATTTTCAATTTCTTCGTCTACACTATACTGAATACTTTTTGACTTTAAATAGTCTTCAGAGAAAACTATACTATTTTTTTTTAAGTCCTTATGTAAATAAATATACCCATTCATATTTCTGCTTGATAACGAACCATCTTCGAGTAATATTCCATACATATAACAATCGTCATTTGTGATAGATTCTATATCTTTTTCATAATCTGGTATAGTATAAACAATAAAATCATCTGTAGTAATTTTACTTGCATCTACAAATTCGCATTTAGAAATACCTGCATTTAAACTGTCTTTAATAACCTGATCATTTGTTTCTTTTTCTTGTAATTGCAACGCATATATTGGATGTTCTCCCGTTACACATAAAGGTTCCATACTATATGTATCACTTATCTCCAACATTGGACCTTCGTAAGAATGTTCTAATACGTTATGTATAATCTCTGGTTTTCCTTCGCTATTAAAAATATAGGTTTCATTTGAAGATACATTTTGTATCTCCATCGGACCGTTTGTTGTGTAAATATATGTATTTGGAGTTATGCATTGATCTACATATTTTGCGGTATTATTAAACACTTTAAGCATGGGTACTATACCGTTTGATGTACCATTTGTCCCACGAATATGACTACCAGATGCCCGAACATTATGGATATGTAATCCGATACCTCCTGCCCATTTTGAAATTAAAGCACAGTCCTTTAATGTATTAAATATACCATCAATACTATCATCTTCCATTGCCATTAAATAACAAGAACTTAACTGAGGACATGGTGTACCTGCGTTAAATAAGGTAGGAGTAGCATGTGTAAAATATTTTTGAGACATGAACTCATACGTTTCGACAATTTTATCCCAATCGTCACCATGAATTCCCATAGCTACACGCAACCACATATGTTGTGGTCGTTCTACTATTTTTTTATTAATTTTCATTAAATATGCTCTTTCTAATGTTTTAAAACCAAAGAAATCTATCAAATAGTCACGATTATAATCGCAAACTGAGTCAATCTTTTCTTTTCCGAATTTACATATAATTTTATATAAATTACTGTCAATAAGAGGATATGATTTTCCATGTACATCTTTAAAATTATATAGATCTTTCATAACTTGATAAAATGAATCTTTCGTATTCTTATGATGGTTTGATACTACAACTCTTCCAGCAAGTATATTATAATCTGGATGAGATGATGATAAAGAAGCACATTGTTCGGATGTAAGTTCGTCTATCTTCGTAGTTGAAATATTATTGAATAATTGATCAATCACTTTCATAGCAAGAGATGTATAATTAATTTTAATATTTGCTTCTTGTCCAACTTTTTTTATTCTTTTTAAAATCTTGTCGAAAGACACTATTTCTGTTTTACCATTTCGTTTAGTAACGTACATCTCCTCTTCATTTGTTGACATTATATAATTAAAGATATAATATTTTTATATTATTATGATTAATTTAATTTAATTTAAAAATATTCAATTATATTAAAACATTTCTGATAAAGATAAAGAAATAATAGGAGTAAACCATTTAAGGTTGTTACTAATAGGTAATCATGACGTTAAACCTCCAATACAATGCTCACATCCTCTTACCGAAAATAATATTTATGACCACGATATTCCAGTAGAATTACGAAGAGAAAACGCCCATAATGACCCCAGATATTTTTAATGAACCAAGCTACACCTACTACATCTGAAAAAAACGATAAAAGTGAAAAATTTCATGTAATTAAACAATTAAATTATACATTCAATGATGTAGGTGGGTATGATTTAATAAAACAGGAGTTAAATCAGTGTGTTGATATGCTTATAAACTACGATAAATATTCCCAATTTAATGTTAGAATTCCTAAATGATTAATATTTGAATGACCACTTGGTAATGGTAAAATGTTATTAGCAAAAGCGTTTGCAGGAGAATGTAGTAATAGCTTTATAGTTGTTTCTAGTAGTGACTTTCAATAAAATACATAGGGATAGATATAATCATCTAGCATGATATCCTGAAATATTGCATTTGTATAACGAAAAGATATAAAGATGATTTCTATTAATATATAAATCATATGCCTCATTTGGCTTGCTTCATTCACAGTACAACATTAGAAGTATGGAAGGATTCTATTTTAATAACATTATTAGAAAGGTTAAAACAAAGTGGATTGTTATATGAATTAAAACATTTATGTATAATTAATACTGGACAACCATTAGATATTACAAAAATAGAGAGACTATATCCCCCGGCAGTTGTTGTAAATTGGGCAGAAAATACAATGGATTTTGAAATATGTACGATAAAACAAGTTGTTACTTATGCAAAACTACATCCAGATTCACGAATATTATACATGCATACAAAAGGTGTCAGTTACCCTAATAACCATGTTTTTTTACCTGGTATTAAAGGTTGGATAAATTATATGTTATACTCACTTGTAGACAATTATAAGAAGTGTAAAAAATTATTAAATGTGTACGATACTGTAGGATGTAATTATCGTCCAGACGAAAGTGGAAATATGCAACATTATTCCGGTAATTTCTGGTGGACTCGTGCTGATTACGTAAAAAAACTCCCTATTTCAAGAATGAAAGATAAATACGAACCCGAATTTTGGGTGTTACAAAATAGACCCTTCTTATTTAATATATTTAAAATTGAACACATGTATGAACAACCTTATTATATAGAAGATTATAAAGAATTTGTAGACCGTGGATTAGACGAAAATATATTTTTTTGTAAATTAGGATTTCATCAAGCTGGATTATGTAATCAATTGTATTCTTTGGCAAATACATTAACAATCGCTTCTTTACAAGAAGGTAACAAGGTTATTATTTTAAACGATTTTATAACTGAAATATCAACAACTAATGTTAAACCTTCAAAATTTGTAATTGATTTTGATAATTTAAACGATTTCTTAAAACCATATAAAATACACGTGATTTATAAAAACGACGTTAATTTAAAAATAAAAAAAATAGAATATGGTTTAAAACATAAAAAAGTGATAGACGTTACTACAGAAGCAATGAAACAATTTTGGAAAGATAACCATCTTTATATACCTATTGGATATTCTCTCAATGACCTCAAACAAGAAGATCCTTGTCCTCAAATGCGAAAACAATTGTATGTATATTACACTATAAATGACATTGACTTTGTTAAGGTATTTCATGAACGTGTATTAGTCCAAAAAGGACATATTGAAATAAAACATTCAAATTACGATGGTAAATCTAGTTACTTTGTAAATATTCCAAACTCAGAACCATGGCTCACGTTAATAGACAGAGACTCAGCTAAAGATGAAAAAGACACATTTGATCATTTTTTAACAAATATTCCATTTTTATCAGTATACCATAATATAGCAAATGAATTCTTAAAAACGGTTACTAATACACAACCATCACAAAAAATAAGTGTATTTCATATACGAAATGAAGACGATGCTATAGATCATTGGGCAAAGAAAAACAATATACCAAACGAAGAATACAAAAGTATATATGAAACAAAATTTAAAAATGGCATACAAAAGCTTGCCAATAAATCGGATTTATGTGTAGCTCTTACTTTTTTCACCGATAATAATCCTATTATTGAAGATATGCGAAAGGAAGGATATAATATAGTATGTCGTCCAAATATGCCTAATATTGGAAGAGAAATGAATGCATTAATTGATTTATTACTTTGTAAAAGTTGTACTCAATGCTTTATAGGAAACTTTGACCCTATAAGTATGCAAGGCTCTACTTTTAGTATAATGATTCATCAATTGTTAAAAGATAAAAATGTTTCAAAAGGTATTATTAATATTGAAAATATAAAAAAAAGCGAATTGTTTATTACTGCCCCTTCTGTTATATAATCTTACTATTATAAATATTATTATAATAGTAATTAATATTGTTATATTGTATTTCCATTTTCATCCAACTTCACTAGGGACACAATATTTTCATTTAATAATAATTCACATGATGGTTTTTTTGGAACACGTTTTTTTGGAGCACGATGCTCACACCCGTTTTCACGTTCTTGTAAAACAACCTTCCAATTCTCTTGTATTATTGGTTTAATAGAATCAAACCAAAACATATTTCGTTCTACTTCTATGCAAGAATATTCATCTAATTTCCAATATATTGTTTTTTCAAGAATATGTTTATCGTTATTGTATTGTTTGTTAGATATCCACTGTAAATAATCACTTGTATCTAGAGGCATGTAATCATAAAATGAAGTTTCGTTTGAAAAATCCTTTGGTATCCACACTAAAATTATACCTTTATATAATGTGTCTTTATCATTTTCGTATTCTTCTTGAGATTCGTATTCTTTAAATCTAGTTTCTATAAAATCACATAAGTTTAAATTACAAGTTTCCATTTGGATTTGCATTTGTATCCAGTACTCGAACTTAGGTATTCCAGTGATTTCACGATTTACTATATTTTTTATTTCAACCATTGTTCCATACTTTTCACTATTGTTATCGGTATTGATACCATCTGGTGACGCTCCTATTGGATACATTCCGTGTTTAATACACCCAAAATCTGTTTCTACCTTTGTATTGTTCTTATGTTCATATATCATTACACTTAGTGGTTCATATCGTATACCCCAATTTCGTGCATTAGTATTTAGAATATCATAATGATTGTTTATATTTATATTTATATCTATATCTTTACATTTTTCATAAATCAAACTGTTTAATTGGGCAGGTGTTGAAAATAATTTCCATAAGTTACTTGCGCTAAACAGTGAATGTCTAGTATTATACCAAGCTGCGGTCCTCTGTTGTTCATATGGAAATGAATAAATATGTTGGATAGAACTTTCTATTTCTGTTTTTGTTTGTTTATTTATATAACACGAAGGACTTTGTCTATCCGGTATTTGCATCTCTTTTAAGATATTTTGAGACATATATTCAATAAAGTGGTATAATTCATCTTTATCATATTGATCACACCATCCTTCCATAATACCGTTTTTTATCATATAATCGGTTATATCTTCATTTAAGTAATCATTAAACTCGTCTAAATAATATTGTACTATATTTTCAGTAACATAATCACAAATTAACAACTCTATTTCACATGTAATATCTTCATACTCCGACACTGTTAGTTTTTCAATAAACATATTTATATTGTATATATAAATATAAATAAATCAGTTTTCACATAAAAACATTTATATGAAAATTCAATTTTTCAAATTATAAGTTTACGTATCTTTTGGTGGTTTCTCCTTTGCTGTTGTTCGTCTTGGAGTCAATGACTTTAAAACAGATGGTCTTTTAGTTTCATTGCGTATAGTAAACGAATGTGTCGTTGATACATATAATAAACCAGGTACATCAATAACTTCTTGTTTGGATTTATCATAATTAACATCTTTTGTTTTAGATAATTTTTTATCTTGTAAAGATTTTGAAAAATATGTTTTTAGTTTTTTCACTTCGGCTATAGAAAGATTATGTTTCTTACCATACGTTTCTGAAAAACTGTGTAATTTCTCAATTTTCGTATTATAATGTAATTTATTCCACCCTTCTGTTTTTGTATATTTTTTTTCTTTTTCTAATAAATCATCCAAACTTTCCTCTTCTTCTTTTGTATTATTACTGGTATCCATAT
>Ga0213869_10001901_pt1 | contig 15059 bp, 22 predicted proteins | sample PICome_10_FD_160083 | JGI IMG/M metagenome (GOLD analysis project Ga0213869, IMG submission 160083) | Coastal seawater microbial communities near Pivers Island, North Carolina, United States - PICO132 | ecosystem: Environmental > Aquatic > Marine > Coastal | place: USA: North Carolina...
CTCGGCTTTGATGATAGCTCTATCTTCGCTTCTTACCTCTACGATTTTTATTACCCCTACGCATAACACCTGCGCCTAAAATCTAACCCTAAAAAAATCGCGCGGCGGTCAAAATCACACGCGTTTAAAAACGCGGACTTAGTTAACTTCTCTCAGTACGGATATACAGCGCGCTCCGAGGCGCTCCCTCTCCCTCTTACACAACGGGTCTGTTGAGCGCGAGGGTGGATATAAAACAAGACGGTACTGTCCCTCACGCAAATGGCTGGGTCCCCTATTCTTTTAGCGCTAGAGATATACCTCACAGGTAGGGCTAAGAGAAAGCCGTAGGCGATCTCCCGACACCCGATCCCCGTGATCGCGGGGTGGGTGTCTGCGGTGCGGTGCGCGTATCAGTCGAGGATGAACTCGACCCACTCGCGGATTGAACGTGGCTTCCAAATCGAGAGGCGCTCAGTATCGACGATCTGACGGAGCATCTCCTCGGATACCACATTCGGTCCCGAACAGATGATCCATGCTTCATCCTCCGTGATCGTGTGCATATCAAAGAAGATACGCGTCTCGGTTCCGATGCGCACGTTGATCTCTGTCCACCGCTCGTCACCGTCCAGGAAGCTGTCAAGCTGCTTCTGCGCGAAGGTTGAGGGCTTAGGAAAGAGAAGCTGTCCGTCGGTGTGGATCACTGTGTTAAAGATCACGTCACTCATAGTCATTGTCCTTATCTCCGCGTTCTGCGCGGGGGGTTTGTGTTTCATGGCTACAATATCTTATCCCACGCACTGCCCCGTTTTTGCACGATGACGCGCGGTAGCCACAAGAAGCTCGTTGCGTGTTTTATTCTAGGGGAGGTAGTCGGGGACAGCGTAGGAGCGGGGCGTCACACGGGTGAGCGTCACACGGGTGAGCGCGCGGTGCCGCGTGTGTCGCGCGGTGACTGCGCCGCGTCTCCTCTACGCGCACGTGTGTGAGGGGCGCGTGTCCGTTAACAAACGTAACAGTTGTGTTGGCGTGTAACGAGGGTGTGTCTGTGTATACGTGTCTACTACTACACGTGTCATCTTACCGCGTGTGAGGGAGAGGCGAGAGGGAGCGTGTGCGTGTGTGGTGTGTGGGTGTGTCGCGTGTGGGTGTGTTGTGTCATCGGGGTTTTCGCGCGAATTGGATTAGGGCTAAAAAAGCGCCCGATGCTTCAGGATCATCAGGTCTTCCTTTGCGGGTAGCTATCCCGCTCACCGAGAGGTGTTGTATCTCGGTCACCCCATCACGCGCCGAGAGGGCGTGATGGAGGTCGACGCCCTCATATTACTGAGGGACTGTCACGAGGACATAGTCCTCGGGTCGACCTGTCGGGTGAGTGTCCTCAGCGAGGTAGGATTGCTCCGCCTCACAGAGGTACTCATCACCGCGACGGGTGAGGATGAGGCCGGGTAGCGACCCGCCGACCAACGTCTCCGTCGGGATGGCTTCGCGGCTACAGCCGGTCTCATCGAGGATAACCTGATCGTTAATCAAGGTGATCTCCGCTACGCGCTCCTTATTCTCCAGACTTCACCTCAGCGACGAGGCTTATACCGGATATTCATAGCGCGCAGGTTCTCCGCGTTCACAGGCGGATACTGCTGAGAGCGATATTGCTCTCGGGGGTCTAATTTCTTATCACGCGCGCGCTGCTCTATTTTCAGCAGCCGCGGCACTCGCGTGAGCCCGGCGACGGTGTGCCGCAGGTCGGACACTCGCCGTCATCGTACTCCTGCTGCGCGCGAGCGCACGGAGGGCAGAGGCCCTCGCCGTCAACCCCGCTCTCTTCGCCGCAGTGACCGCACTCTCCGCGGTCGCGGTAGATGTAGGCCTCGGCCTCTCTCTCGTCAGTGCAGTCCTCGTCCACGGTGACACGCTCCTCCGCGCGGAGCTTTCGCGCCGCTCTCCGAGACTTTGAGCGCTCGACCACGCCGTGAGAGCGCGTGCGGTCACGCAGCGTCATCTCCCGCTTCTCGCCATAGAGGCGGACGACATATTTCAGTCGCTCGATCTCGAGCTCAAGCGCCTCGATCACCCCCTCCAGCTCCTCCATGGGGAGTGGGTCTCGTCGATGCGGGAAGAGCCCACGCTCCACCTCCTCGTCGATCACGCTCAAGTCCGCGTTCTCAACGAGCCATGAGATCATGGCCCGCTCGCGGCGGTTCACCCGCTCCGGATAATAGGGGTCAATGAAGCCGTCGACTTCGATCCCGGAGCGGGTGAAGCTCAGATCACACGCCCGCTCGGCGGTCCACTTGACGCGCGCCTCCTCCCGATCCAGGAACCACAGGACCTGAACGTCCTCGTCGCCCCACTCAAAGACCGTCACGTCCTCGAGCTGATCGTCGCCTTTAAGCTCTCGGTAAGAGCCAAAGAACATGATATCGTCGATCCCGTAGTCCTTCGCCGTCTCGATCACGTCCTCCAGCTCGCGCCCCTTCCCTACTTGACGAGCGAGCAGCTCGAGGAAGGGGGTCCTGTGGTGCGTCGACAACCACATCAACAAATAGTACAGCATAAGATCTCCTCTCTTTTTTAAACTCACGTGCGTGAGCGCTGTAGGTTACACATCGTTATCCCTGTTCCTCTGTCTTTATTGCACGGGGCGCTCTAGATATGAGACACTGATATAAAAATGAGAAGAGAGACTACCCTTATGTTAAAGACTGCAGATCATCACGCGCATAGATTAAGCGAACTCCATGACATGTTACTCGTAGATGAGTTCTATGATGATGGAGGTATAGACAAAGAGGCAAAGCTTCGGGATTGGCTCCTGGGCGCCGCCCTGGCTTTTTCGCCTGCTGTTTCGAACGTCGCGCAGCACTCAGGGCATGGAGCACAGGTGGCGCGCACAGGAGCCGCATCACTCGTGACGCACGCAGCGCCTCGCGCTACGCGGCGGTTCTCACGAGTGACGCAGCTCAGGTTCGCGAAGAGGAGAGGGTCTCCTCTTCGCAAGACTAGGGGAGCCTCACCCCTCGCGTCTAAGACTACGAGCCCGAGCGCGTCTAAGACTACGAGCCCGAGCGCGTCTAAGACTACGAGCCCAAGTAGCCGTAGTGATATGGTACAGGGCTCCTCTGGCTCAGACTTCTCTCCCTTGTATGGGGGCGGCTCTCTGCTCGGGGCGGGGCTCATAGGCTCCGCCCTCTACGGGTCAGGTCACGCGGGGTACGCCGCGGGTAAGCTACCGCGCAGAGCCCGTAAGCGGATCAAGCGGAGAAGGTAGCCTTGAGCAAGCACGTCATGATGCGCGTCAGACAAGCGGAGCTGATCGCGCAGTCATCACCCTGTCCTAGAGGTCAGGTCGGCGCTGTCCTCTTTCAGCCCGAGACGTGGTCTGTCATCGCGGATGGTTACAACGGCCCTCCGCGTCGAGGCGGGAGGCTGTGCGGCGGTGAGGTGTGCGACAGAGACCAGCGCTGCGTAGAGAGCGGGACGCGGACAGAGATAGGGTGCGCGCACGCGGAGTTCAACGCGGTCGCCAACGCCGCGAGGCAAGGCGCGTCGACGATGGGCGCGTGGTGCGCGGTGACTCACCCCCCTTGTCTCATGTGCGCTAAGCTGCTACACCACGCGGGCATTAGGCGCGTGATCATCGCGGAGGGCGAGTACTGCGGTGAGGGGCGCGAGTATCTGAAGAGACATGGCGTGATCGTGTCTTGGGCTAAAGGAGAGGCGCTCGTGCGAGCGCCCGCGCCTCACGACGCGTAGGGGTTATGCTTGAGGTAGGGCGCGGAGGGGAGCCGCTTGACGACGCGCTTGTCTAACGACCAACCGTAGGCGAGGTTGCCGGGGTGCCTCATCTTGCGGAAGATAGGCGAGACACGATGGACGTAGGCTTCACCCGACTCACCTTCTAGCGGAGCAGGAGCTCCGGCGCGGAGGAGCTGATCGAGCGCGTAGTCCTTACCGCGCTCACCTCTCCTTACCTTACCGAGCGAGCGCGGTGACATCACGCGGCCATTCGGGAGCAGCATCAGCGTCGCGGGTGACCCGACCTGTCCGAAATACGAAGCGTTGAGCGCCTTGTAGATCTGGCCTATGTGCCCTGGCTTGATCACCTCGCCGTCCACGCTCGTACGAGGTATCGGGTCGGAGAACGACAGGACGAACCTACTCCCCTTCTCGCGCTTGAGCAGCTTGAACGCGCGCGACAAGAACCAGCTCTCACCGTTGAACGCTACGTCATCCAACAGGACGAAGCGCCCGAGCTCAACGCCCTCATCCGGTGTGATCTCCGCGTAACGCGGGAGCACCTTCTGCGAGGCGGGATTGGAGAAGATCGCGACGCCCACCAGCTCATCATCACGCACGAGGCCTACGCGAAAGCGCGCGGCGGGGTACGTGCCTGAGTAGTGGTGGTGAGTCACGAAGGTCTTCGCGGTCTTATCTCTATCGATCACGACTACCTCGTACCGTGAAGGGTCGAACAGCGTGTGGAGAGGCGCCCACGTAGAGCGCTTATCCCTCCATCTCTGCTCGAACAGATCTCCTTGGCTCATCACTCCACGTCCACCCGTATGTCGCCGAGGGTGACAGACCCGCTCTCCTCCGAGAAGGAGAAGCGCTCGATATCGATGACGCGAGGGGGGAGGACGTGCTCCTCCTTCAACGCCTTCTCCGCCGTTTCTGGGTCGACGAGGTGCTCGGGGACGAACGCGATCAAACTTGAGTCGACGGTCACCTCCCCGATGTTCTTGTCCTCGCCATCCTTGTAGACCAAGAAGACACCATCCCCCGCGATAGTGTAAGCCCACATAATGGGCACCTCCGTCTGAGGAAGGTCGATGTAGTACCTACCCCACCCGTCCTTCTCTCGAGATGAGATGTCTCGGAGCATCTCCTGAAAATTATCCTCTTTAAGAAGTAAAGAAGGGTCTCCGATGTAGAACCTCGTGGGCTCCCACTCCGACGTTTTGAGGTTGCGTCGGTAACCCTTATCGGCGAGATCATCCTCCAGTTCATGAAGATGATACTCAAACCGCCGCTGAGCCTCATCAGTATAAATGTCCTCATCCTCAATGTAAGGGTTCTCGATCGACCCTACGAGTTTATCGTGCGCCTTCTCGCATAGTTCAGCTGTTGTAACTGGTCGCATAGTGTGCCAACCTCTCTCGCCTGAAAGCGAGGTTATATGAGTTATTTAGAGATGTTGATGATCGCCCCCTCCGTCATTGTTTACGGGGGGATCATCGTCTCCGCGTGCGCGGAGATCAGACGTCAGTGAAAGCGCTCACTGTTGACGCCGTAGCTGCACACCTTTGACCAAGACTCGGAGGCCTCGTCATCTTGGTTCTGGCGGTATGTGGCCTTAGTCCCGTCGGAGTAGCGTACGGTCACCTCGACGCGCCGAGGCACACACACGGTGTTGACGAGGACGCCGACGATGTCTGCGCCGTCAAAGTCGTGCTCGATCGCCTCGAGCGCGAGCTTCACAGCGCCCTTCTTGTTATTGGCGGACGCGTCGATTCGCTCGATCAACTCAGACCCTTGAATGACCTCCATTAGAGGCCCGAGGTGCTCGAGGTACTTGGGGTCGCTTACTGCTACAGTGAGCAAGACCCATCCGTGAACAGGCAGGCCTACGTACATAAGCTCGGGGTCGATAGTGTCACTGGGTGGGAAGAAGTCTGGCTGGAAAGGTTTAGGCATCATGTGTTTTATCCTTTGTGTATGATGTGGTCACAGTAACCGCAGAGGCTATCAGATAGTGACCTGTTGTCGGGGTCAGTGTCGCCGCACCTGACACAAGGCTTGATAGGCAGGTCGACTGCCGACCAACCGTCTTCCGCTCCAGTGAGCGTCACCTCAGGGAATACTTGATTGACAGTCGTCATCGCGTCCGCGAGTGAGGCTGCGTCAATCACTGTCACTTTCCCCTCGAGCGTTAGACCTCCGCGGTCTATCCTGACAGATATCTCTGTTTTGCTCATATAACCTCATGAGGCCACCAAGGAGGTGGCGGTGTGTGCGCCCACTTAGCGAAGCGGGCTTTGTCTTTAATATAAAACTCCCTATACGTGCGTATGGGGTTACCTGGGTATCTCGCGTGGTCCTTGACCGCGAGCGGCACGGGCAACTTGCGTCTCCTGTGCGTCGCTGACGGGCGATCAGGGAGCGCGCCGTAGAACGTCACGCTCTTGTGTCGCCGATGATAGCGACGCGTATACTCCTCGCCTAGCGCGCGCAGAAGACGCTCAGTGTACTGCATCCCGTACCAACACTCTTTGACCCACACCGCACAAGGGTGATTCCTCATCCTCGGCGTATAGTGCGTCTTGAACTCATCCTCGTACGAGGGCTCGTCGAAGAGCGAGAGCGTGCTGCGCGACGCGGATAGGCGCGTCGCGATCAGGCTGACCTGTTCGGCAGTAAGCTCATCGTTGAGGATACGCGCCGTGACTAACATCTGACATAGCTCGATAGGCATCTTGTTGATGTGTTGGTCGCAGTGCCACCTCGCCGCCAGCGTCGGGTCACGTGAGAGATAGAAGATGTTGAAAGCGAGCCTCCTTTCTATCTTTTCTTTATCACGATAAAGGGCTAATACTTATAACCTTTATCGAGTGATAACTTTATGAAAGGAGGGCTTATTTATGGAAAAGCTCAACTCTGTCGAGATCACAGGTCTCATAGGTCTCCTCCGCCAGAGCGGTTCTGACCTCACGTCATACGAGCCCTGCGGGTGTGGGGGGTCTACAGCCTGCCCTTACTGCGAGGGCGTCGGATTTAAAGAGGTCATGGCGCGCTATTACATGGTCGATACCAACTCAGAGGTCGCGGACGTGATCTTGGAGCTAGGGCTCGGCGCGGACGCGGAGGTTCGTCTCACGAGAGCGCCTCACATCGGCATTTTGTTTGCCGTAGTGACGGAAGAGAGATAGTGTTACCACCTCGCCACGGACGGGGCGTTAGCGGTGAAGCTACACATTCTTTAGCACTAGGAGTCTCAATGCTCATTATTTACCCATACGGAGATGATTACGGCTGCGTCGCTAGGATCAGCTCGACAGGCGACGACAGGACCGCGGTGAACGCCGCGCGCGTCTCGTTTTTAAGAGATGGCGACGCGCCTGATGAGGAGCGCGACGAGCGCTTGCTCCGCTTCATGGTGAAGGAGGGCCACACGTCCCCCTTCGAGCACGCGTCGATCACGATGAGGATCACTTGCCCCCTCTTCGTGAGGTCACAGATCATGCGTCACAGGACGTTCTCGTTTAACGAGGTGTCGCGCAGGTATACATCGGAGGAGGTGCAGATCTATACGCCGAGCGCCCTCCGCGTTCAATCCGAGAAGAACCTCCAGTGTAGCGATTCGGGGTCTCACGTAGAGGAGGAGGCGCGCGTCATCGACGCGATGGACCAAGCGATGCAAGCGTCTCTCAGGGCGTATAGCTACCTCTTGTTCAAGGGTGTGTCCCGAGAGCAGGCGCGGGGCGTTCTCCCGCAGAACACGTACACGACCTTCTGGATGACAGGGAGCTTACACAACTGGTACAAGTTCTTGAAGCTGAGGCTACATGAGCACAGCCAGGAGGAGACCCGCGCGATCGCTAAGGCAGCCCTTCGCATCATAGAGGGAGACTTCCCGCTCACGACGAGGATCATGAGGGAGCTCGGTAAGCTGGAGGGCTAAAACATGCGTACGCACGTCTACCACACACACGCGCCCACCTCCGTAGCGCGTGTGTGTGTGTGATGCTCAAGGAGAACGATATCAGTCTACGCTGACATCTAACTCTTCGTCAACTTTACAGTCTTCGCAAGTGTGCTCTTTATCCGTGACGTCTCCGTCAACGTCACGGATATCGAAGCTCCACCCGCAGTCCTTACAAGGCCTGCGATGAAACTCCGTCTCGCACCATCCGGAACAGAACGGGAGGTTTGCGCTGTCGTGTGTGTCGAACGACTGATCGCACTCCTCACACACGAAGACGGCCTCCTCTTCAATACAGCCTCCATCTTGAATAAGGCTGAGCGCGTCCTTGAGCTCGTCGTGCTCGAGCGCGATTGGGGGGACGACGAGCGCCTTAATCCACCCACCTAGCCACTGAAGGTTGAGGATATGGTACTCGCCGTCCCAGCCCTTCGGTTTCTCGACGTGTTCATTCTCGTCGCACACCTCGCCACACAGCTCATTGAGTAGGCGGTAGTTGGCACGTGCGTACCCTGAACTACTTCCCTCATCCTGCTGTGTAGCGATGCAGACCCAATCCTCGATGCCTTCCTCGTCCTCTGACAAGAACATAGGGATCGAGCGGTTCCACATATTCGCCATCTCTTTAACCGTCGTTAGCTCAGACGTGTCCATGCCTCTTACCCTTTCTCGCTTTCGCGTTGAGCTGGTGTATCAGGTGGTACATCGCGCGCGCCTCCTCATCGGAGAGCTTGTCCACGGCCCTCTTCAAGACCTCTCGATCGAAGGCCGCGGGCGCGTTATGTATCGCGGCTTTGAGATTCTGCTTCACCATACTTTACCTTTCCGCATAGAGCGGCGACAGTCGCCTCTCTACTGTGTTATCACAAGATATCCGCGCATATGTCTTACTCTGCACGAGGGGGGTCTAGATGAGGTACACCTGCTGCGCATTATGTATTATACTGTTAATTATCTATATGAGAGTCTCGACGCGATGCGTATACATCGACGGGGATTACGGGAGTGTGTGTTATGTTTCTCGGAAAGTTCGCGAATATTGATAAGCGCTCGCGCTACAAGGAAGGCGGTACATTCACGCACGAAGCTGTAGAGTACGATCTCGATAAGGCTCTCACCCTAGCGGACAGATCAACTACGCGTACCATGGGCGTGTCTGATCTTGAATGGGTGTTAAAACATGACGCGCCTGACCCACGAAGAGTGGCCAGCGCTGACACCTCCGCACCTCTACTCGTGAGCTATACACGTGACGGAAGGCCTACGGTAGTCGACGGATTACATAGGCTCGCCAAAGCCAAGAAGATGGGGAAGACCCATGTGCCTGCACGTGTGGTGTCTCTTCGGAATTTAAGGAGATCTGCGATGACAAAGCAAGCGTCAGCGCCGCGCGACTATAAGCGCGAGTACCGCCTGTTCCACAGCTCACCTGAAGCCAAACGTAACCGCGCCAAGCGCAATCTGTGGAACCGCAGGCTAAAGGGTAAGGTGCCCGCAGGCCATGAGATCGACCACAAGCGTCAGCTCCGCGATGGCGGTGGAAACGGGCGCGACAACATACGCTTCATGCGCGTGTCTAAGAACAGAGCAGAGCATAACAGGAGCAGAGTAGTGAGAGACCATATGCGAAAAGAGTCGAGTGCGCTGAAGGGCGCGATTATCGGAGGCGGACTAGGCGGCATGATCGGCGCGGCAGACTCACCCGACGGTACGCGTATGCGTAACGCTGTCGGAGGAGCTATTGTCGGCAGCGCGCTAGGGGGAGGTATCGGCGCGGTGCACCGGATGATGAGCCCAGCTACGTTTAACTTGAGTAAGGAGCAGATGGCGAAACTCCCAAGTAACTTCTCGGGGGATATGTTTATCCGAGACGGAGACAAAATTAGACATCTATACATGAATTCATCCGGAAAGGTCACGATTAAAGGGTACGCCCCTGAGATGGCGGGTAAGTTCAAGAACGGTAACTTGCTCATAAACACAACAAAGACCGCGTCGTTTGACCCACACCAATGGGTATATGATTCCTTGATTAAGCAGGCTCAAGCCGTAGCGACCAAGCGCGACCCTGCGAAGTGGGAGGCCGCGAAGCGCGAGGCTAAAGCTAAGATGGGCGGAAAGCACTCAGCGCGCGCGATGCAGCTCGCGACACAGATCTACAAGAAGAAGGGCGGGACCTATGCCGGCAAAAAACCTCCCCCATCGAGCAACAAGCTCCGGAAGTGGACAAAGCAGAAGTGGAAGTGGAGCGGAGGTGACAAGCCGGGAGATGGAGGCAAGGGCGTCTACCTCCCCAAGAGGTCAGCCGAGCAGCTCTCCTCCACTAAGTCAGGCAGAGCTAAGCTCCGCCATGCATCTCGAGTTAAGAGCGAAGCTACCGCGAGTGGGCGACAGTTCTCTTCTCACGGGCTACATATCGGGAAGAAGCGGAGCGATGTATCCTGAACCTATCCCGCCTCCCATGTTCATAGACGAAGACGAAGAGGAGACGCCATGCCTGCACTGCGAAAACGTCATCTGCTCCTGCTGATCTTGATCACGGCGTCGTGCGCTGACGAGGTGTCCGACGAGTTCACCGGCTATGCAGACCCTTGCGAGAGGTTGCTAGACAGGATCGCGACCTGCGTAGGGGGGAGGCCTCCTCTGAGAGGCACATGCGATGAAGATGAGGCCGAGCGTCTGCTCGACATGACCTGCGAAGCCCTCATCCGCAACCTCAGAGGTGAATAGCCATGGCTAAGCAGTACACGCTCAAGGAGAGGCGCCTCGCGATTGTACTGCTCGACATCATAGGCTCGACCGCTTTCGTACAGAAGGTGGGAGCGTTAAAGGCGGCGGAGTGGTTTCAATACCATGACACGCTTACGCGAGGGCTCTGCCTCAAGCACAACGGGAGAGAGATCGACAGGAGTGACGGGTTCTTGATGTCTTTTGAGAGGCCGGTAGACGCCGTTAACTTCGCGCTCATGTACCAGAGGTCTGTGCCCGCGAAGACGCGACTTAACGCTAGGGTCGGTATTCATTGGGGTAAGGTCATAGAGGTCCAGCAAGATGAGCTCTGGCAAGCTGTAGGCGCGAAGAGCGTAGAGCTAGAGGGCATCTCTAAGAACATCGCCGCGAGGACGATGAGCCTCTGCGGGGCGGGTCAAGTGCTCATCACTCAAGAGGCCATGCGCGCTATCAAGGGGAGGGTTAATCGCTTCACCCCTGAAGGTACGCGGTACGCCTGCGTAGGGTCTTACAGATTCAAAGGCGTGTCTAGCCCTCAGACCGTATACGCTGTCGGGGAGAGCATCGAGTCCCTTCAGCCGCCTCCGGGGAGCGAGAAGGTTAAGCGCCTAGGAGGCCCTAAGTACGTAAAGTCTAGAGCGCGTGACCGTAAGCTCATGGAGTGGGTGTGGTGGCTCATGTATCGGCTAGGGTTCGTCGCCTCTCTGTTCTGGCTGTACATACTTCATGGTCTCTTGAGCACAAGGCTAGGTCGGGATCTGCTAGGCGCGTCTTTTATGTGGTGGGTGGAAGATCTCAACGCGATCGTGTTAAGATTCTTTAATTTTATCATAGAGGGGGCGATCTTTTGAGAGATAGAGAGACTGACGACTTATCTGAGAAAGCGAAGCGCGGTTGGTGGGCTAGCGTAGCCTTTATGCTCCTCATCGTAGCCCTCGTGATCTTCTTGAGCTACGTGAAGATCGTAGAGGAGAACAGAGATATATTGATAGGGATCATCGGTATGCTGACAGGCAGCATAAGCTCCATGCTCGCGATCGCGAGCGGGCGCGACCCGAGCGAGATGGACGAGCTCAAGGGTAAGCTCTCCGACGCGAACGCTGACAGACAGGCGCTCATCGCTAGGCTGCGCGACGCGCAGATACAGATGCAGCTGCTCCGCGAGCAGATCTTTGAGCTGCAGACGTCCGTGATCGACAAGCTCTCTCTGTTCGCCGGCGGTGATCGTCCGATCAAGACACGCGATGAGCGTGATGTTAGACTACCCGACGTCGTAGAAGATTGGCTCCCCGTCGATCGCGATAAATCACTAGATGAGAACGGAGGTGACACATGAACCGCATGACACACACAGCGGGAGGTTTAGAGGCGCGCATGATTAAGCGTCAGCTCAAGGAGATCTGCGAGATGGCGGAGGAGCTCTACTGCTGTCTCGATGATCACGACGACGTACACGAGTGGGTTCAGGTCAAGATGGCCACGATTCATGACCGCCTCAACAGCGTACACTCGTACATGATGTATGAGATGAAGCACCCTAAAGACGAATTTAGATTAGGTAAGTACGCATCTATCGAGCATAGAGGTAAACGGTTCCCTGGCTATAACCAACCTATCGCGAGTGATCGCCCGAATAAGAAGAAGATGGTGCTCGCCAAGAAGGGTGACAAGGTTAAGCTGATCCACTTCGGGCAGAAGGGGTACAAGCACAACTACTCTAAGAGCGCGAAGTCTAATTACCTCTCCCGCTCCGCAGGCATACGTAACAAGAGTGGCGGTCTGACTATGAACGATAAGTTTAGCCCTAACTATTGGTCGAGGCGCGTGCTCTGGCCTAAGAACCAGAAAGCGGACGGGAGCGCGGCTAACAAGAGGCGTCGAGGCGCTTAGGTAATTATATTCTGCGTTAAGTTCTGGGCGGTGGGGCTCCCGTTGAATCTGTTAACAGCGTCCACAGCCTTACCGCCGTAATACGCGTTGACGTTGCCTCTAAATGTCGGGTCTTTGCGGTAATAGCCCATAAACTTACGCGCCTGATGATAAGGCCCGTCTTTAGAGAAGTTGACCGCGTCTTCGGCTAGATTACGCGCTCCTCTAGCGAAGCCGGTCGTCGCTCTTTGGACATGACGCGCCGCTGTCGTGACGCCTTGAGGTACAAACGCCGCGTCTTTCTCATGCATGGGGTAGAACACAGCGCCTCTGTCGAGTGTGCTCTTCCTTATCTTAGACTTGGTGCGCTCTTGCAGCGCCTTCTTATAATCCCTCCGCGTTATGACATCTCTGACGTGGGCGTGAGGCGGCGCGTAGTATGCAGACGGCAGTCCACTCTTTATAGGTGTGTGGTATGTGTCGGCCTTGAGCCCCCTCTTGTTCTTTATCCTCTGTATCGACCTGGAGTCTCTCCTCGTCCCTCTGACGTCGCTTAAGTCTCTCCTCATCTTGTTCTTTGTTATGTGAGTGTTCACGAGTGATCCCCCGATGAGCCCGGACGCGGCGCCTATGTTACCAGAGCCTATACTCCCTGACACAGCGGCTCTGTTGAGCGCGTCTGTGACGTATGAGCGGTACGCGGTCTTAAGAGACTTCTCCGCCTGATTATACTCTGAGCTCGAGAGGTCACCGTCCTCCTTCATCATCTTGAGCGCGTTCCTCGTCGCTTGGTGCTCCTCTATCAAGATGGGGAGCGACGCTAAGCCGCTGACCCCCGCCCCCAAGAGCGCACCTCCCGCTAGACCAAACTTAGAGCGCCCGAGGAGTCCAGCGACGGTGCCTACGCCTACGCTTGACTCTGAGGCGATGTTAGGTCCTACTGCTCTCAGTCTAGGAAACCTAGAGCGCTCCGCGTTCTCCGCGTGACCGTACTCGTGCAGGCCTATCGCCATGTATCTCGGATCTCTTCTCTTACTCATGGAGTCTCCTTTGTTATCAATCGCGCTAGACATCATAACCGTTATCTTCGCGCTCGTCACTCTCGACGCGCTCTGGATGCTCTTCATCCTCTACCGGTCTTTTATTAAGGCCTTAGAGCTCTTCTTGGAGGGGAACGTCAGTCTACCTATTCAGTCTAAGTGGAGCGTATTGAGGACCGTTATGGATGTATACGGAGAGCTGCTGTCTGAAGACCCTATAGAGACCCTCGTCTATATGCCGATCTACTCTGCGTCAGAGCCTGACCTCGGCGTTGACGTGTTCAGCTCCCCCTTCCTTAACATGATGCGGGATGGCGTGATCGACTTTGACGTGACTAGAAGGGGCTAGCCTCTGATCAAAAAATCGAAGATATCGGAGATAACGTAGTGTTCCCGAGCGATGTACGTCGCTCACTATTCAACCCAAACCCCGCCGTACGCGCGGGAAGGAGAACACTATGTCAACTGACATGTACACGCGGCTCGACGCGTTCAAGAGAGACCTGGCTGAGAAAGGCGACGCCGGAGCGTGGTCTAAGCTTTGGATCCTCGGCGCGATCGATTTGACAGCTATGATCTCCGGATCAGAAGATATAGCTCACTTGGCGCTAGGCGCCTTCAGAGACCCCGAATTGAGGGGCATGACCCCTTCAATCCACAAAAACCTCCGCGAGCCTGTGGAGGAGGCAGAGGAGGACGTGATCACCCCTACGGCGCCGTTCATGTCGCCACAGAGTGACAGCACGAACGCGCTGATCTGCGTGGTGAGCGTCTATATCTCTATCCTCGTCGAGATGGGGGAGGAGCACGCGTTCCGAGACGGTTATGACGCATTAATATGCGTCAAGAGGCCGACCTCGAAACGAGTTCTCCGCTGGCTTGAGGCGGAGGCGCAGAGGAGAGGCCGGGACTGGCCTCCCGCCCGCAGAGAAAGAGACTACCCGGCGTTGTGCGCTGAGCTAGTCTAAAAGACGTCGCCCCACCAGCACGCGATGTCCCACTTGCGGCTCGTGAGGTGGTGGTGGCCTAAGAGCGTGTACTGATCAGGGTCGTCTACGACCCCATGGTGATCCGGTGCGCTCTCTTTTAGCTCTAATACGTCCATGAGGTCGCGTACAAACGCGCGAGTGGCTGACGCGATACGAGGCTCTAGCGAGAGTATGTTTCGGTTGCCCCTGTCTGTAGGGTTCTTGATCTTCTTGATGTCATATCCTAGGTCTCTGTATCTGCCGGACCACTTGTAGACGGGCTGCTGACAGATGTCTACTCCGACAGAGTTAGTGTTGTGTCTGCCCGCGTGCCACGACTTGTGCGCGAGGTCAATGTACTGGCAGACTGTAGGTACGCCCTCGATCAAGCCTATGCCGAAGTGCGTGCTCACCTTGCGGTCGGGCACGTTCATCACCGCGTGGAGATGCTTCGGATCTAGTCCGCCCCAGTGCATAATGACGCGGTCAATTACTTGATTGTCCCAAGGCGTGAAGTGGCCCGCCTCATGTAGCGAGTACCCCTCACTCTGGTCAAAGTTTAATACCTGATACGGAGATGTGTCATTCCCGATAGATAACCTACGGCCGCGCTCAATTACGTAGTTATCATGCGCCATGACAGGCTGAAAGCGGGAGAGGAGCCCGCGCCACGTCATAGGCCCCAGCTTACCGTCCGCGTTACGCGCAGCCTCGCCCATGCAGTCTACTTGAAAGGTCTTAACCGCTTGGTAGAACTTGATCGATGAT
>Ga0213869_10001903_pt1 | contig 15046 bp, 15 predicted proteins | sample PICome_10_FD_160083 | JGI IMG/M metagenome (GOLD analysis project Ga0213869, IMG submission 160083) | Coastal seawater microbial communities near Pivers Island, North Carolina, United States - PICO132 | ecosystem: Environmental > Aquatic > Marine > Coastal | place: USA: North Carolina...
AAATTCTTTTCCGGGAGATGAAATTAGCTTCCAAATATTACAGAACTCTAATGTAAAGGATTACAAAGTTATTACAGAAGCTATTCCCATAAAATAGATCAATCATCTTTCCAAATAGGATCTCGTTTTTCTAAAAACGAGGTTATGCCCTCCTTTGCATCATCTGCTAGAGAATTCTGAGTCATGACTTCTGAAGTGAATTCATATGCTGCAGATAAACTCATTTCATGCTGCCGATAAAAAGCTTCTTTGCCAATTTTCACAACAGAAATGGGATTAGTTGCAATTTTCTTTGCAAGAGATAGAACGCTTTCATTTAGTTTTTCAGCAGAAACATGATCATTAATTAGGGATATTCTCTTAGCTTCGGCTGCATCAATCATATCGCCTGTAAGGAGCATTTTCATTGAGTCTTTTTTGCCAACATTTCTTGAGAGTGCAACCATTGGAGTTGAGCAAAATAATCCTATATTTACTCCTGGAGTAGCAAATTTTGATTGATCAGATGCTATAGCTAAGTCACAACTAGCAACTAACTGGCAACCAGCAGCAGTTGCAACGCCGTTTATCTCTGCGATGACTGGTTTTGAGCACTTGGTTATCATCTGCATCAAGGAAGAGCATAAATTAAAAAGATCTGAAAAATACTTTTTCCCGTCATCTGAATTGGTTCTAGCTTCAGTAATATCTTTTAAATTATGCCCTGAACAAAAAACATTACCGACGGCTGCAATGATAATTACTTTTACCGAACCATTCGATGATGCCTCAAAAATACGTTGCTGAAGTTCACGCATCATTTTTTCTGAGAGAGCATTTTTGTTTATAGGATCATCTAAAATCAAACGCAGAATGCCTGAGTGAGTTTGGTCAATCTGTATAATATCTTTTTTCTTTTCATTCATGATCTGATGACTTAATTTTCAAGAATTTTTTTTGGGCATTGATTCATCACAACTTTTAACCCAGCATTGACTCCCAATGATTCCGCCTCCTCATTAAAAAGTCCTTCTTGTGTCCATAAGATTTTTGCTTTGATATTTATTGCTTCATTCGCAATGCTAGGAATATATTCTATCGATCGAAATACATCGACCATATCAATTTTTTGTTTTATATCCATAAGACTTGAGTAGCATTCTGTACCTAAAATTTTAGTATTAACTAAATTTGGATTAACTGGAAATATTTCATAACCAAAATCTTGAAGAAATTTCATAACTTTATAACTATCTCTTTCTGGATTAGCGCTAGCTCCAACTATTGCAATTGATTTGACATCACTCAATATTAATCTTAGATACTCCTTATTCAAATTTTTCTATTTAAAACAAGAAATTATTCTGGCTGCACTCTTCTCGCAGCTTGGACCCATAAGATGAACTCCATCAATACATGGGAGATCAATAATTTTTTCTATTAGCTCTTGGCAAATTTCTTCACCTGTTTCTGCAGGTAATAAACTATCCTCTAAGCGCTTAAGGATTTGATCAGAGATATTTACGCCCCACAGATTTTTACGCATCCAGTCACCCTGCTTGGCTGATTTTAAGGGCCCCATCCCAATTATTACCTTGCAGTCACCAAAAGAGCCTTGCTCGTTTAATTTGTCTGAATATTGTTTAATAACCTCATAATCAAAGCAATATTGAGTCTGAACAAAACCTGCTCCCTTTGATTTTTTTGTAACTAATTTGTCCAAAGCATCTGGTTTTGAAATTTGATTATATAAATCATCCGCAGCACCTGGATAAATAGGTAATGGGTTTCTAATTTCTGTACCATCAGAAAGAGTGCCCCCTGAAATGACCTTGCACAATTCAATCAATCCGTTGCCGTTAAATTCATTTACAACTGCCGGTCCATTCTCACCAGGTTGATCTCCACTTAAACAAAGAACTTTATTGATACCAACAGATAAAGCCCCAAGCAATACAGATTCTAAGGCAATTTGATTTCTATCTCTTCCAGTGAGTTGCAAGATAACATCTAGGCCACCTCTTTTAATCTCCGAGCCAACTAATAAGCTATTCAAGCGACTCGTGCAGTTGGGTGAATCTGTTACATTGACAGCATCTGCAATACCAATGAGCTCGTCTACTTGTTGCACACATCCTATTAAATCAGTAGTTACCGGAGGTGTTGTTTCAGAGGTAAATATAAAATCATTTGTATTAAACATTTGGATATCTCCAGGACAAAACTATATTCAAAAAAATAATTTATGAATTCGAGTATATTTCTATTAATGCATCTAGATATAATAGTTGTTTCTAAGAAAAGCGCTACTAATTAGGCAATCTAGTAATATCTGCCCCAAGATAGGATAGCTTCTCCTCAATCCTTTCGTATCCCCTATCAATATGATAGATGCGGTCTACAATGGTCTCACCCTTGGCACACAAACCTGCCAAAATTAAGCTTGCAGACGCTCGAAGATCTGTTGCCATGACTGGTGCCCCATTTAGCGAGCTAACTCCCTTGATAAATGCATTACTTCCTTTAACTGTTATATCGCAACCCATTCTATTTAATTCTTGTACATGCATGAATCGATTTTCAAATACATTTTCTGTTACAACTGATGAGCCCTCTGATAATGCATTCAAAACAGTAAATTGTGCCTGCATATCAGTTGGAAATCCTGGAAATGGGGCTGTAGAAATATCGACTGGTATAATGGAATCATGCTCCATAATCAATTGAATAGTATCATCGCCTACAATCACTGAAGCTCCACTTAACTTTAATTTATCTAAAATATTATTCATTCGGGGAGCTTGAACGTTTGAGATAGTTACATCACCACCAGTTATAGCCGCAGCAATTAAATAGGTTCCAGCCTCTATCCTATCTGCGGGAATTGAAAATTCTGTACCATTAAGGCTTTCAACACCATCAATCACAATTTCATCAGTTCCAGCTCCAATAATCTTAGCTCCCATCGCATTAAGAAAGTTTGCCAGATCCTCAACTTCGGGTTCTTTTGCAACATTTCTTAAAATAGTCTGGCCATCAGCAAGAACTGCAGCCATCATGATATTCTCTGTTCCAGTTACAGATACCCCTGGAAAATTAATTTCGCATCCAATTAATTTTTTTGAAGAAGCTTCGATATAGCCATTTTTTAATTCAATTTTAGCCCCAAGCTTTTCCAGTGCATCTAAGTGAAAATCTACTGGTCTCGTTCCAATCGCACAGCCACCAGGAAGCGCAATTCTTGCAAAACCATATCTAGCAACAAGCGACCCAAGAACCAAAATTGATGCACGCATGGTCTTAACTAGCTCATATCTAGCCTCATAGTCATGCAGTTTTGATGTAGAAATCATGAAATCCATGTTTTCATTTAGGGTTATATCAGCTCCCATTGAGCCCAAAATTTCAAACATAGTAGTAATGTCTTGCAAATAAGGTAGATTTTTAAAAATGATAGGTTTATCGCTTAATATTGTGGCTGCAAGCATTGGCAATGCAGCGTTTTTTGCACCAGAACAAGCAATGGATCCTGAGAGTTTATTGCCGCCAACAATCTTTAACTTTTCCATAATTATGATATTTCAGATGGACATTTTGTAATTATGCTGAGAGCATGCAACTTGCCTGTTTGAAATTGTTCTTTCAAAACATTTAAAACAAGCTTATGCCGCTGAAGAGTATTTAGGCCCTCAAACTCATTACTCACAATTAGGACTTTGGAGTTACAATCTTCACCATCGAAAGATATCTCAGCTTCAGGGAATTTTTTTCTAAGGAATTGAGCTAAATCCATAATATTTTATCCGCAAATGCTTAGTCGAGATTAGCATCGGAAGTCCAATGCCTGATTACCTCATCAATATTTTCATTGTGTTCTTTTGCAAGAGCTTGAAATTGATTCCTAAAAGTAAGACCTAAATTTACTCCATTTACAATAATGTTGATAATCAACCAATTCCCTTTTTTATCTTTTCTTAGTTTGTAAGTTATTGGATAGGTGTTGCTGGAAGTAATTAAATTCTGATGAACATCTTCGGTTTTTTTGAATTCAGATAACTGTGGAAAAACAGTAGTGATTTCTTGATCGCCCCACTGAGATAAAGTCGAAGAATATGTATCAAGTAGTGAGGTTTTAAATGATTCTATGAACTGAAGTCTTTGTTCTTTTGAGGCTGCAAGATAGTATTTTTTACCCATTACACTTGCACCCACTCTTCTAAAATCAACCATAGGCTCAAAAATAATATTAATTTTGTCTTTGAATAGCTCGGGATCTTTAGCAAAAAGCTCTTGATTATTTCTTATAACTGCGACCATCTCTTGAGCCTTAGTATCAATAAACTTATGAGGGTTAGATGCACTCAATACATTGGTGTGAAAACATATGATTCCAAGAAAAAAAGCTAGAGATTTTAAAGTATTATTCATAGGGTTATTATAACATTAGTAAGAAACTATAAATTAAATATGAAAGATAAGAATTTTATTAATTCCGCCTTGAAAGTCATAGAAATAGAGTCAAAAGCAGTGATGAATTTGAGAAATCAAATTCAGTCTGACTTTGAAGATCTGTGCTCAAATATACTTCAAATAAAGGGTAAGATGATTTTAATGGGTATTGGCAAATCTGGTCATATTGCTCAAAAAATTTCAGCGACATTATCAAGCACTGGTACCTCATCATTTTTTATACATCCAACTGAAGCAGCTCATGGTGATTTAGGAATGATCAACAAGAAAGATGCTATTTTGATTTTATCAAATTCAGGAGAAACGAAAGAAATAATTGAAATTTTGCCTGCATTAAAACGTTCTACTGCAAATATTTTTACACTTACTAATAACGATCAATCAACAATTGCGAAAGCTGGCAAAATTAATTTAGTAATTAACGCCAAGGAAGAAGCCTGTCCATTAAACTTAGCTCCAACCTCCTCAACTACAATTGCATTGGTATTTGGAGATGCATTAGCAATTGCCTTGTTGGAGGCACGAGGCTTTGGTAAAGATGATTTTGCAAAATCTCATCCAGCCGGACAGTTAGGGAAGAAACTCACAACACAAGTTCAGGATTTAGCAGCCACAAATGATAAGGCACCAATTGTAAATGAAACTTTATCTTTAAAGGATGCATTGATAGAAGTAACTAAGAAGAAACTTGGAGTAACTTTAGTTTCAGATAGCAAAAAAGTTGTTGGAATTTTTACAGATGGTGATTTGAGAAGATGTCTTAATGACGATGTAGATTTAAATAAAACACCCATTAAAGATGTAATGACAACAAACTTTAAAAGCATTAAATGCAATGATCTTGCAATTGATGCTGCTGAAATTATGGAGAAAAATAAAATTTTTAGCTTAGTTGTGAATTCCTCAGCCGATAAAACAGATAGCATAGGAATTATTACCATGCATCAACTACTTGAAGCAGGAATCATTTAAAAAAAAAGAAATGCTTAAAAGATGCAAAATTTTACTAATGATAATCGGATTTTTTTATCTTCCTATTGTAGTCTCAGAGGAGAGCACGATCTTACAAAATATTTCAATTCAATCAGATCAAGTTACTATCGATCAAGATACTAGGCAATTAACTTTCAAAAATAACCTCAGGATCAAAATAGATAGCTATATTATAGAAGGTTCTGATGCCCGTCTTAGCCACAAAGATGAAAAATTAGAAATATTTGGGAAGCCAGCAACCATAAAATCCTCTACCATTTATGGTGAGGCAGAAATATTTGTTATATACCCAAATAAATCTATGAATTTAGTTGGAAATGCAAAACTCTTAAATCAAGGAAATTCAATAACATCTAATCTCATTACATATCAAATCACCTCAAATGAATAGAGAATGTCTCAGCCTAGCTCATATTGAAAAAACCATTGGATCTAAAAGAATTCTTTCAGATTTAAGTTTTTCAATTAGTGCAAATGAAATTGTAGGTTTGCTTGGTCCAAATGGCGCAGGAAAAACAACAGCCTTCTATATTGCTGCTGGTTTGGTTTTTCCCGATCACGGCAAAGTATTTATCAATAATGCAGATGTAACAAAAGACCCCATGCATGTTAGATCTGATAAAGGATTAGGATATCTACCTCAAGAAGCATCAATATTTCCCGATCTAAGTGTTGAAAACAATCTTATGGGAATAGCTGAGTTATTAAATAGAGACAAGGATCAGGCAATAAAATTAGTAAAAAAAATTGTTGATGAGTTCAATCTAAAAAATATTCTTAAAATTAAAGGAAGAATGCTATCCGGAGGACAAAGAAGAAAAGTTGAAATTGCTCGAACTTTAATTTGCAACCCTAAGATTGTGCTTTTAGATGAGCCTTTTGCTGGTATTGATCCTATTGCTGTAGAGGAAATAAAAGAGCTACTTCAAGAAATTTGCAAGAAAGAAATTTCAATTTTAATTACAGACCACAATGTCAGAGAAACGTTAAGCTTATGTCATAAAGCAATTATTCTTAGTGATGGAAAAATTATTGCTGAAGGCAATGAAGAAAGCTTAAAAGAAGATGCTCATGTACAAAAAAAATATTTCGGTAAAATGTTTTCCTAAAAATGGCAATTAAGCTTGTAAGAGAATTTAAACAAAATCAACAACTATCAATAACACCACAATTAAAAAAATCTATAGATCTTCTCCAGCTTTCAAGGCTAGAAATTATTAATAAAATTAATAATGAAATTGAAGAAAATCCTTTTCTCAAAAAAGATTTTGAAAATGAACAAACCTCAAATTTTGATGATATGGACCTTTTGGACAACCTATCAAATGAGCTAACTTTACAAAGTCACCTTGAGGATCAACTGCAAGATATCAAGCTCAGTAATTCTGAAAAAAAAATTGCACAAGTGATTATCCAGTCCCTTGAAGAAAATGGGTTGCTTCAAATAGACCTTGATGAGATTGAAGAGCTGATGGAGTATGCCTATTCCATAAAAGAAATTAAAAATGTCTTAATCAATATAATTCATAATCTAGAACCTGCAGGAGTTGGTGCAAGAAATTTTAAAGAAACAATATTTATACAATTGAATAAACAAGAAATTCCAGCTGAGGAATTAGAAATTGCAAATAAAATTTTATTTAATCCCCAATTTTCTTCCTTTGAAGATGCAGAATCTGATTTATTACAACATTATTCTAAAGATGTTGTTGCATCCGCGCTTAAAAGAATCAAACAATGTGATCTATCACCAGGCTTAGAATTTGAATCTGCACATATTATTCAACCAGACCTAGAGATAATTCCAGATAATAATCAGAATCTTAATGTTCGCTTTAGAAAAGATGACTTTCCATTAATTAGTCTTGATAAAGATTTAGAACAATTGGTTAAAAATAAAAAAAATAAAGCAAATAAAGAATTAAAAGAAAAAATGAGCGAAGCAAAATGGTTAATTAGGGCAATTAATAAAAGAAATGAAACTGTTCAAAATGTAGGAATGTTAATTTGCAAAATTCAAGCTGACTTTTTATCAAATAAATCTACTAAATTAAAACCCGTTTCAAATATTGATCTTGCTAGAGAATTAAGAATTAGCGCATCAACTGTCTCTAGAATTTTAAGGTCGAAATATATACAAACACCTAAAGGTGCTGTTTCTATGAAATCACTCCTGGCTAGCTCTGTATCAAAAACTAGAAAAGTAACTCCGATGCAATTGATGGAAGAAATTCAAAAGATCATTGAAGAAGAAAGAAAAAAATTAAGTGATCAAAAGATTTCAGATCTGTTAAACAAACGTGGGTTTAATTTAGCTAGAAGAACCATCTCAAAATATCGAAAAAAAATTAACTTACCAAACTCAAGAAATAGATAATTCATAATCTTGTAAGTTAGAATTAAGACTATGAATGAAATCACTCCGCATCATTTCTTGTCTGAGGATCTGCTCAAAAAGATTCAAGGAAAGGATGTGGAGCCTTCCATTAATCAAATTAAAAGAATTTTATCTGGGATGCATCCCTCTGAGGTGGCCCACAGCATAGAGTCCCTTCCACCTAGAGAAAGAAAATTTTTGTGGTCGCTGATTGATATGAAAGATGAGGGTGAAATCATTGCTCAATTACATGATGAAATTCAACAGGAGCTTATCTCAGAAATTTCGTCAGAGGAACTAATAATGATAATTAGCGACTTAGAGCTTGATGAGATTGTTGATATTCTTCAAATTCTTCCAGACCAAAAAACAGAAAATATTTTGTCTGCAATGTCGCTAAGAGATCGGCAGAGAATTCAAGAAGCCCTGGAATATCCTGAAGACTCAGCTGGTGGGCTTATGAACACTGACATCATTAGTGTTAGGCCCAAGCATAATCTAGAAGTTGTTATGAGATATCTTCGTGCGCAACGAAAGTTACCAAAAAATACTGATCAAATTTTTGTAGTTTCAAGAGACAATAAATACCTAGGCTCTTTGCCAATTTCTTTAATTGTTGTCTCAGATCCAAGTCTCAACGTTAGAGAGTTGATGGAAACAGAAATTCAACCACTTGAAGCCCATTTAAATGATAAGGATGTTTCAAGGCTATTTGAACAAAATGATTGGGTCTCTGCCCCAGTGATAGATAAAGAGTCTAGATTGATTGGAAGAATAACCATTGATGATGTTGTTGATGTCATCATGGAGGATGCGGATCAAAATTTTCTTGGGATGGCTGGAGTCGCTGAGGATACATTTGCTGCACCAGCAAGAGCTGCAAGGAGTAGGATTTTATGGTTATCAATAAATCTCTTGACGGCTTTTATAGCATCTTCAACTATAAGTATTTTTCAAGCAACGATCGATCAAATAGTATATTTGGCTATTCTGATGCCTATTGTTGCAAGCATGGGCGGAGTTGCTGGCACTCAAACCCTGACGATCATGATTCGAGGATTAACGCTTCAACAAATTAACCAATCTAATCTGAGATGGCTTTATAAAAGAGAAGTAGCAGTATCGATTGTTAACGGAATCGTTTTATCTATTTTGGTTGGCGGAATAACCTATCTCTGGTTTGATGACTTGATCATTGCAGCTCTGATTTGTGTAGCCATGGTTACTAACTTAATATGCTCTGCTGTTGCAGGTATTTTTATTCCAATAATATTGAGAAAATTTAACCAAGATCCGGCGATTGCTGGAAGTGTTGTTGTAACAACTGTCACTGATGTAATAGGTTTTTTCTCTTTTCTTGGTCTAGCTACTTTATTTCTTATTTAACTCTTTCTAATTTTGGTTCTGAGATAGTGCCTAAAACTTCATATTGGTAATTAGTGAGATTGTTTATATCTTCCTCAAAGATTTCATTTATGACGGCTGAGCCAGCAACAGCTGGAAGGCCGCCAAGGATTGCAGCATACCACGGAAGATTTTCTCCAACTCGCACTCTCAAGTCTAAATTAAGATCCAATTCATCTAATTTATTTTCGGAGTTTTTATTAACCTGGCCAACCCATCTCATTTTAGCTGTGTTTGTTTCAACAAATAATGGTGACACTAGTCGAAGCTTGGATTTATTAAATATTAAATCTCCCTCAACTCTGCTGAGTTGAGTGGAAGTAAACTCTTCAATTGAAAGATCAAAGCTTGCAAGCTTGCTAAGAATATTTTTTAAATTTAAAACACCAAGTAAATTAAATGCTAGCGAATCAGCGATTGAATCTTTGATTACTAAATCTTTTAAAATAAAACTACTCTCCCCCTCTATATGACTTAATGAAGAAAGCTCATTCCATTGTAAGTTAATAGATCCATTGAAATAAGAAAAATCAATCACATCTCTTAGAAAGGGAATTTTGTTTGAATCTTTGAACAAAAAATCCCCTCTAATTTTATATAAAGGTTTTTCTTTATTAACGGAAAAAAATGCATTTAAGGATTCATTTAAGGGTGAAATAGAAATTAAATTAGATTTAAATCTAATGTTATTGGCGGAAAAATTATCTCGATTGTTTACAAGATATACATCAAGCTCTTTAATCTTTAATTTGCTAAAAGAAGAGTTTTTGACAATTAGTCTTGAATTTATAGACCTACCAAAGCCTGATTGTGAAGAATCAAAAAATTCTATATCAGGAATAGCTGAGTCCTTAATTTCTATTCTAATAAAACCCGTCTGATCCATCCTAAGATTCAAATTCAGTTTATCTGCAATTAAAGTACCTCTTAAACCTGCGCCCTTTAAATCAAATAATCCTGAAAGATTAGAAAAATTATTATTAAAAAATTTAAAATTTTTAATATCAAAGGCTAGTTTATTATATTGTGTTGAGATTGTTTCTTCCTCATCAGGCAACATAGAGATCAATAGATTCTCGTCAATAAATTGAGAATTAATATAAATATTTAATCCAGAATCATTATTAAAGCTCTTATACTGATCCGGAAGTTTTGAGCCTATTGAAATATATCCATCATATTTACTTAGATCTCTTATATGTATATCAACTTTTTGATTTCTGACCTTTATTGATGGATTTAAAAAATTAGCAATCAAGATTTCAGTAGGCAAGCTTGTTAACTTATTTTTTGAAAGTGAATCAAAAGGCGAATCTAGCTCAATATTTTGTAAATCAGATTTTATCTTTAGTATTGGTAGAGAATCTTTCTGAATATTTAAATCTATGTTGAAACGATCATTACCAGATACCTTGAGATAAGATGAATTTATATTAAACTCACTTAGGTTTAAATTAACATTAGAAGAGAAAATTAAATCATATTTTTTTGTTAAGCCTGTTCCTAAAAGAGTAATTGGCATTTTCTTTTTCATAAAGATAGATGGTAATGATCCATGGATTAAATCTAAGTTAACAATAAAGATATTCGCCTTATCAAATTGAATATTATTAGACTGAAACGCTGGTATAAGAAAATTTTCTGTTTTTACAGAAATGGCATTATTAAGTTTGAACGACTTGAGTCTGATTTCACCTTTATGAAGTGCTTTTATATCTGGCAGGTTGGGGCTTGCACCTTCTGCGCTTAAAATACTCTTCAGGTCTATTGATTGCATATCATGAAGAGAATAAAAACGAAGCTTTTGAGTTTTATAATTAATTAAACCATAAGCTTCGTTATACAAAAAATTAGTGATTTTTCCAGACGGTGTGAAGATATATAAATTTTGACTGTCAGCTTCAATAATTGGTCTAGAAAAATCTATTTCTAGCTCTTGATCAATTTCTAGCGTTGATTTATTAATTAAGATTTTTGCTTTTAAATATGCGTCAAGGCCATTATCTGGTTTAGAGTAATTAAAATAAATTGCATTTTTATTTCCAAGTTTGATGTTTAAATCAATGTAAGAACTAGCTTCTTTCAAAGATTTGGGAAGTGAGAAAGTAATTAAGTCTTTTGAAACATCATCTCCCTTGAGCTCAATAAAAAAAGAGTTGGTTGGCTTTGGGTTTAACTGTAAAGCAAGATCAATTCCAGCAGATTTATTTTTAATATGAGCTTTTAGATCCAAAACTGACCCTGAGAGATTTCCTTCTCCAACAATGGATACTGGGATGAAGTTTTGATTATAATTTTTAAGAATGGAAGAATCAGAGCTGACTATGAACTTTATGTTATTTCCATTACCAGAAAAGTCTCCTCTCAGATTGTTGATTTCCTTAAAATAAAGATCATGAAGATCAAGATCTCTTATAAAACCTGAATATTTTGGTAAAGAAGCATTTAATGAAATAAAGAGGTTTTCAACAATTAAATTTTTTAGATTTAATGCTTCTATTTTCAAAAGTTCAGGTGAAAGAAAGATTCTTGGAATTGATATAGATTTTTTCTTCAGATTAATTTGAATCGGAGACTCATCATCTATGAATGGATGCAAGAATTCAGCTAAATTTAACACACCGATATCTTTTGTAGATTGAAAATGAAAAGATCCTTTATTTTGATTAAGAGACAAAGATTCAAAAGAAAGGCTGGTTGAAGCAAAAGAACCTCTTATATTTGACTGACCTTCCTGCAATTCACCAAGTGCATTTATTTGGAAAATTAAATCCCGAATAGGTGAGTTATTTAAAGCGGGGATTAAGCTAAACCAATCATATGGATGAAGATTTAATGAGAAACGATAGGAATCCTCAAAACCATTTAATGTAATTGTGCTCAATTTTCTGTCATGCAAGAGACTAAGTTGACCAGAAATTGATTTTGATAAGTTTCCAAAAATCTTGCCATTAATTTCAAATTTCGATTCATCTTTTTTATATTTAAAATTTTTAAATGACAATGCAATTTCATCATTAAAATTAACTATGGAAGCTGGGGATAAATTTTTAGTTTCTAGATTGAATTGATCAAAGTAACCATTTTTCACAAGGATGCTATTAATATTTAAAAAGCTAGAAGGACTCTGAGGTTTAAGAGAAAATCCAAACTCAAGCTCTTCAGCCAGAATTAAAACCTTCTCATGTTTTTTGATAGATAAATTTTTAAATTTTAAATTTCTATTTAAAATGTTTCCAGAACTTTTAAGATTGGAAAACTCTATGGAATGCGAGGTTAGAATATATTGATCAATGCTTTTAATTAAGCTTCCTGGAGAAAAAAACAAGATTATGAGAAATAAGAAAAATATCCAGCTTGCAATGCTCAGAGAAATTGAAGAAATCCTCAAAAATGTTTTCATAGTCTACAGATTTGAAAAAATTGTTCTTCTAAAAGCCCTCATCAATAGATATAGGCCCACCCATAATACTGCATTCAGCAAAAAGCTAGTTAATAAAATAACATAGGAATAATTATAAGGAGAAAGCAGGAGGTACTTGCATGCTATGTAGAACGATGAGGAGCCTGAAAAGAATACTGATAATTGAAAATACGAAAATATTCTAAAGCGGAAAACATATAAGTGGATAATGTAAGAGGTTACGACAAAGAACAGCATATTAAAACCAACCACATTTGAAAAAAATAAATCAGCAACCAATCCATAGAATAATGCAGCAAAGCTATGTAATTTCTCTGGCATTGCAAATACCCAATATGAAAAAATTAAGAAACCAAAATTTAATTCCCAAAATAATTTAGTAGTTATAGAATTTAAGGAATCATCTATCCAATAACCCAAAATAATAGTTGAAAGAATAATTAAGTGATTGCTAAATTTCATCAGAGTCTTTGCTTATAATTCCATAGAAAGTTTCTTCAAGAGGATTTGCTTTTAAGGTTATCAAAACTTCAACTTCATTGATTGAAAATGAATTGATAGATGAAATAAATCCGATTTCCATATCTTTTAAAAAAATACCACCCAACCCAGAGGTATAAATGATGTCTCCAATCTGATTTTTAAAATTTTCATTATTTTGATTGAGCTTACAAGAAATTAACCTTGGCTTACCTTTGCCTCTTGCATCACAATAAAAATAGTTAGATTTAATGGGTAATACATGACTGGTATCTGAAAATAGGATAACTTCAATAATATTCAAGTAGCTATTTTTTGTTTGACCTATGAATGATCCTCCTGCAAATACTGGAAGATTGCTGTCTATCGAAGCCTCATTAGTATTCTTTAAAAAAATTCTATGAGTTGAGCAGCAAAGATAGTTTCGTAAATCTATTGAAGCTATTTTGTATATATCAAGATCATCATTTTTAAGTGATCTGATTAAATCCTTGTGAAAATTAATAATTTCAATATTGTTTTCATTATTTTTTCTATTAACGAAATCCTTTGTTCTAATTTGATGAATTTGATCTCTTAACTCTTTGTTTTCTTCTAATAGACTTTTATTTTTTTGGATAGAATTGAGTGTCATACTTATATTTTCAAATACGCCTTTAGTTACCATTTGGGCGTATAGAGTGGAAGCATTTAGAAAACCTCTTAAATAAGCAAACGTTCCATAGTTAATATCGCTGAAAAGTAATATCAAAGAGAGAGAAAAGCCAATAGCGTAATTTCGTACTGGAGTATATGTAGGCGTAGGTCTCGCCATATCTAATTAATTATTCTGTTGAAAGTAAATCAATATTGTATTTATCAATAATTTCAAGAGCCTTACCGCCACCTCTTGCTACACATGTTAACGGATCTTCAGCACAAATTACTGGGATTCCAGTAGATGAAGAAATTAATTTATCTAAATCTCTCATCAATGCTCCTCCTCCTGTCAAAACAATACCTCTTTCAGCTATATCTGCTGCGAGCTCTGGCGGAGAGAGCTCAAGAGCATTTCTAATAGCCCTTACCATCCCAGATAAAGGATCTCTCATAGCCTCATATACTTGAGAGCTTTTTAATGTAAAAGTTTCAGGGATTCCTTCAGCTAAATTACGCCCAGTTACATTCATTTCCAAGTCCTCAGAATCAGGAGATGCGCAACCGATTGTGTATTTAATTTTTTCAGCAGTAGATTCCCCAATTACACAACCATAATTCCTTCTAACCCAAGAAGTGATTGAACTATCCATAAGATCTCCACCAATTTTTACTGACTCTGCATATACGACTCCATTTAGAGAAAGAATTGCAATTTCGGAAGTTCCTCCACCTATATCAACAACCATATTCCCGTTAGCTTCCTCAACGGGAAGACCAGCACCGATCGCAGCTGCCATTGGCTCCTCTATTAGTTTTACATCTCTTGCTCCAGCACCTAAGACAGATTCTCTAATTGCCCTTCTTTCCACCTGAGTAGATCTACAAGGAACGCATACAAGAACCCTAGGACTAGGTTTAATAAATCTTTGCTCATGAACTTTTGCTATAAAGTGTTGAAGCATCTTTTCTGTTACTTGAAAATCTGCAATTACTCCTTCTGATAAAGGTCTAATAGCTTTGATATTTCCAGGTGTTCTTCCAAGCATCTTTTTGGCTTCATGCCCAACCGCAACAACTGTTTTTTGACCACGGCTTTCTCGAATTGCTACAACAGAAGGTTCATTAAGGACTATTCCTATGTCCTTTGTATAAATTAATGTATTTGCTGTACCTAGATCGATTGATAAATCATTAGAAAATAGGCCACGAACAGTTTTAAATAGATTGAAATCCACTATGATATTCCCTGTAAATTCATTTTAAGATGCTTTTAGTTTAAT
>Ga0213869_10001905_pt1 | contig 15038 bp, 18 predicted proteins | sample PICome_10_FD_160083 | JGI IMG/M metagenome (GOLD analysis project Ga0213869, IMG submission 160083) | Coastal seawater microbial communities near Pivers Island, North Carolina, United States - PICO132 | ecosystem: Environmental > Aquatic > Marine > Coastal | place: USA: North Carolina...
CGTTGAGTAAAGAGAACCGAAAGCAAAGAAATATCAAGTAATGCACCACCTTCCGAATCGGGCTTACCCGAAGCATTGAAGAAAATACCATTAGTCAATCCCCAAACAGTTCTTAAATCCTTGAATTTCATTGGCTTAATAACACCTTCGGAGATTTTATTAACTAATTGTAACTTTGGGTCGCTTCCTTTTCTTTGAGAATATCGTTCTGTTAAAGCATTGAACCTACTTCCGAGATTCAAAGTTCCGAAATATAATTCCATGTCAATTCTATCAACAAACGCTAAATCGTTTCCTTTTTGGTGAGGGTTCGTATCCATCCAAGCGACGAAAGAAGGTGATTTGAAAGTCTGTCCTCTATATTCAACAGTCTTTTCCGCAATTAGACCAAGAACTGCGTCTTCAACACCACTTCCGCTTCTGTTTGCTTCGTTGAAGAACTTAATTGGTTGCGTAACAATTGGTCGGGGTGATGGGTCAAACTTATACTCGGAAACCGTGTTTCCTGTAACGGGATTCGTGCTTGTTTCTTGACGGATTTCAATACCGTAAAGAATTTCTTCGGCTCGCTTGTCATAATCTATTTTAGCAATACCGATTTCTTCAAGCATTTCCTTTGAAATTAAATCCATACCCACATTTTCGTCGTCAAGTCTTGAATCATAAAAATAATCAATCAAAAATTCTCTTAAGTAATAACCTTCATTTGCGCCTGTATCTTTGTATAGGTCTTTGCCTTGATATTGAAGAATCGTGTCTGTTCCTTTCTTTGTTTTCTTAATTGCGTCGGGCAACCTTCCGTTATTGAATAAACCCGAAAGAGTAATTTCATCAACAGGCGTGGACTTGATAGTATAATTTGTTTTAGTGTTTCCTAATTCATCTTTACCTTGTGTGGCTTTTAACTTAGCAAATAATACATCAGCAAAAGTATTCGGATTAAGACTTTCCTTCTTTTTGCTTCCTCTAACTCTTCTTAGGTATCTAACATCATACAAATAACTGCCCGATGTCTTAGATTTGCTACTCCATTCACTAAATCGCCAATTTTCCCAAAGACTTCTTAGGGATTCGTTGTAGCCATAATCTAAAGCATACTTTTGACCATTAGGGAAAATAATAGGAACTACTTCTTGACCCTTTTTGTAATTTTTGTATTGTTCAGTATTCAAGAAAGTTCTTGTCAAAGAATTAAAACCATAAGAGTTCGCAAGTAATGTAGCCGCCGCTTCAATAACTGTGGTCTTACCTGTTCCGGGAATACCTGTTAATCGGCAGGTGGAGTCCTTCATTAACCAAGCGGCAAAGAAGGCTTCTAATTGTCTTTGGTCGTCAAAACCGAAGGCTTTAGAAAGACTATCCATGTGCTTTTGAATCTCATACAAAAATTTCACACGCTCTCCCTTTGAATCTGTTGAGATTTGCTTTTGTAATCTTTCATTTAAGAATACGCTAAGTGCCTCACCCATTTGGTCGGGGCTGAATTTAGAAACGGAATCTCCAAGAGTCATGTTAGAATTAACAATAATTCGGCTGATTTTATCCGTTTTACCTGCATATTCAACCTTGTAGGGTTCTCCATAGCGACCATCAACGATTTCAATGTTGCTCTTTGATAAGGTTTCAATTGATACTTTTTCAATCAAACCCAATTCTTTTAATTTTAGAGTCGCATTTAATCCAATAAGACCAATCAATTCTTCTTCTTTCTTACTCATTGGTGCATCGGACATTGGAGGCAAAGCAGGTGGGTTGTTTTGAGGGCTTCCTCCTGTATCACCCGCAGGTCCTTCCGTAGGGATTTCCTTCTTCTCAAGACCCTTCGGACAAGTAGCCCTATTATGTCCTCCTTCGCCGCAATTTCCACACTTTCTCGCCATTACAATTCACCTATATTTATATTTACTATTTTGAACATTTCTTTGCCCGTTGAATCTTGAGTCGGAACAATCATTTTAATGAAATCATTTTTCTTTCCTGTAACCCAAGCGATTGAATCAAGTTCTATTTCACCTTCAATGTCAAATGAGTATTCTTTATTTGTATTATTCAATTTACGAGATGCTAATTGTTCTCTCAAGGCTTCAGCCGAGTTCCCTGTCTTGAGTTCTAAACCTACAACCTTTCCTTTCAAAATTTGTCCGTTCTTGTCTTTGGCCGAAAAGGTATTGTCTTCGGGATTAGGAATAACACATTCCGTTGAATCAGCAAATGAAAATAATGATACGCCCTTTGAAAATCTCTTACTTGTAATTCTCCCTTTACTAAAAGCAAGACCATCCGCTTCTTGCGTCATTGGACTTAGACTCCTAAATTCATCGGGGAGAATAATTTTTACAATAAGATTATTCGTTTCATTAACGCCTGTATAATTGTCCGTTGCATCAGTCGCACTATCAAGAGATAATGTCAATTCAACATATTCTTTATCGGAGAAATCGTTCACATTTTTCCATTTAACACCCTCTTGTAGTAAATATGTATCGGGATTTTCTATATTTAAGAACGAATTTTCATTGAAGTAATAAGTTACAAACTGATTCATTTTCGCAGACCCTTTCATGAAGGCTCTTATTCTTTCTTGAGGTTGTTTATCATCATCTAAGTCCTTAATACCTGTGAAATTCAAGATGAGAACTTTTGAAGCCTTATTCACATACATAGGACAACGAACATTACCTCCCTTTGTATCATCCTTAAAATAATTTTGAGCCTCAACCGAAACCTTGCCCTCAATACCATTACTAAAGTCTTTACTACTGTTTTTAATAGTGAATGTTGTAATAAATGAATCATAAGGAGATAACTCTTTACATAATAAGTCAAATGAGATTTTAGAATTGCTCACCGTTACTTTAGTAATTTCATTAGGAAAAGGATATGTGAAGGTATCGTTGCTATCTATTTTATGGCTGAAAATTATAGGTTTGCCTACTGTTATATGAGCATAAAGATTAGCGAATCCATCATCACTTGTCATGCGGATTACGAAATTAAAACCGTCGTCTTTTATCGTTAAGGCTTTGCCATCGTTGAGGCTGTATTGCTTTTTCAATCCTCTCGTTGGTGTTATTGCCGTGTCAAAAGGAATCGGCATGGTCGCAACCGTAGTAACTCCACCACCCGAAGGCTCAATCGTTTTAGAATTAACAGGGAATACATCTTTGTAAAGACCCCGCCTCTCCAAATTATCATTCACCATGATTACCAATACCCTAAACGACTATCTAATCCCTTCTATTTTAGATAGGTTTTCCTATACTCCTTAAGTATGAAATGATGTCGGCTCTTGTAAAAGCATAAACCCTTTCAAACCAAAGAAGGTTACTATCCATGAAATCGCAAACAATTTTTATTTCTTTTATATTTTGATATGACCTTAATTCATCCACTAAATCAGCAACAGTCCCATTCGCCCAAACAAGTAATCCTTTTTGCGATAAAGTCATAATAAATGCCTCATTCCATAGCATTTGACGCAATAAATCTTGCTCATCATGTAGGCTTTCGGGCGGAGGTCTGTATGCAACATTGAGATTGATAAACCGTTGAGTTAAGTCAATATAACTCGGCAAATGAACATTTTTCAACCATGTTAGCCATATTTCAACATTTTCACCAACATAACGCTTCCATACAGGATTTGAAGGCAAGGCTTCATTCCTCCATCAATTCATTAACTTCTTCTATGTCTGTTGCGCTAAATGCAGGTATGTCAAAACCTGCTACGGTGAAAGGGTCATACTCTTCAGCATCTTCGGGAACAATAGAATAGTCCACTTCAAAATCCTTTTCTTTGGGTTGTAATTCTGTTAAATCAAAAGGTTCATCGTTGAAATCTTCTTGAGATTCATTGTTAATTTTTCTTTGAGAATCGCCTTCCATTACATCATTAACGGATAATCCCGACTCCTGCGCTAATTGTCCTACATCAACAATAGCAAATTGAGTATCAATCATTTCGGCAATTGTATTCGGCATACCCGTAGTCATATCTTCTAATGACGGAACACTTAAAGCATTCTCATAGTTAATTTGGTCTTGTTTGGCAACATTGATACCACCTGTTTGCTGATTAGCCCATGAATTAACTGCATCATTAAGTGCATCTAATTCTCTTGTCAATTGATTATCCAACGGGTCTTTTACCACTTGGCCTGTTTGCGCCGAAAAGAAGTTAGTCCAATCCCTCTCACTAAACGAGCCAAACGCAGGTGTAGGGGCTTGAGGGGCAGGTGCAGGGGCTTCATAGACCTCTTCTTCTTCTTCTTCTTCGCTCATCATAAATAATTCTTCATCTTCAAATAAAGAAGCATCAGTTACACTTTGCGATTGACGAATTGCTTCAAGGTAAGCCATATCATCGGCCTCTAATTCAGCCTTCTTTCCCGAAACAAATTCAGCCGCACCTTTGATTACAGGGGCTACATCACGGATAACTTCAAAAGTGCTTACTGCCGACTCAATTCTCGGATTTGCAGTTACATTTTCACCAATGTTATATTTATCCAATAATGACAATAAAGGAACAAGTAATTTCTCCGATAATTCGGGGTCAAGATTTAATTGTCGGGCAAAATTACCAATGTCCTCATCACCCGTCAGCATTTCAACAAATGACTTACCTTTCTTTTTAGGTTCTTCTTTTTTAGGAATTTCCCGTTCTTCCTTTTGAATCAAAGAATCCCTTCTTTCAAAACGATTTTCATTATCTCGCTCATATAAATCCTTAAACGAGTTCTCTTCGCTTGAAGTATTGTAGTCCGACATAGTAATCAATTGTAATTCTTAGTATCTAATCGTTCTTTCAAAAGACCTATCCATTCAATAGAATTTTGGGATTCTATTACACCAACAGCAGTTTTCAATTTTAAAGAGTAATCTTGCTTAAGCAATTGTTGTTGCGTTGTATTCTTAGTCCCCGCACATATCAAAAAATCGCAAAAAGCCATTGTAATTCTCTTCAATTCCTTTTCTTTTTTGAAACCACTTGCCTTCAATAACTTGATAATGAATTGGTCGGTATAAATATCATCAGTCCGACAGGTTTCATCATCCAATTTAGAAACCAAAGTAAAATAACTCTTTTCAAGTGCCTTCGTTAGCCTAATGTCATAATTAGAAATAAAGGATTCAATTTGAGCCTTCGTTAAATCGTTCTTTTCACTTTGAATGATTTTCTTAAACGAAGCCAAAAGGTCAAGATTAGGCATATCCATTTCGGTTTCCATTTTATTCACCTTAATAATGAGGACCATTGTTATTATTGAAAGTATTTAGAAATGTTGCATCCATACCCATTCGGCTATCAAATTGACGGACTGCTTCAGCCGCCTTCTTTTCTTTCTCCATTTCTTTTGCTTGCTTCTTAACAGTCTTTTCCGTTTCGGCCATACTTGCTTCAAGTGCGCCAAATCGTTCTTCCATATCAGTAATTTTCTTTTTGTAAATACCTGCCGTTGCCAAAGAACCTGCAATACCACCTGCGGCAAACATAGTAACCATATTTAATTTACTATTACTTTTTGGGGCTTCTTTTGTTAAAGACATATCCGATGAACGCTTTCTAAATTCTTTCAATAATGCTTTCAAATCACCTTGATACTTTCCAAATCCTTCTGCCGAAGCGACTTCTGTATCACTAATTTGGTCTAACATTCCGACTAATTCATCATCGGATAAATCGCTCATCTTCATGTTTTTCTTTACTGCTAAGATTGTATCGGAATCCACACCCATTTCTTCGGCGGCAAAAACAACCATTTCGGCAATACTCGGCTCATGATTTTCTTTATGACGAACTGTGTAGCCGTTGTTCTCGGAGTCGTCAGGATGAGGGATTACAACATTTTCGGACAAATTTACCGTATATTCGTTGATTTTACGCATTCCTCTAATACCTACGCCTCTTTCAAATAAGACATATTTTCCTTCACCTACGGATTCACAAGTGTTAATGAAATCCATAATGGAAGGGCGTTCATCCCATTCAAAAACATTCTTTGTCCCCGATTGATGGTTGCCCTTGACATACCTTCGGATAAAGAACATAGATATTGATTATCGGTCTTGTTATCTAAAACATAACCCTAATTTGCGTTTTCGGTGGCAAGTGAATAATAACTATCAAAGAATCTCTTGCTTTCTAAATCATAAAATTGGTGTGCTACGGCTAAAGAAGTCCAAAATGCTGAAATTGTATCGGGATTATTAACATTCCTAATGGGTGTCGGTTTGGTAACCTTGTATTGTAACTCGCCATCCTTATTGCGAGTCCATTTTATCATCCGAACAGCCTTTTTATTTTTGACCTCTATAACTACAAATGCCTTAGAGGACATACAAATACCTTAATTGTTTTACTATCTAAGCCCATACTTGAGAAATTACCGAATAAACATCATCAAGTGTTTCGGGTTCTAATTGTTCAAGTGCTGTAAGCGTTTTGCTTATTTGACCCATTTTTAATTTTTGCACTTTTTCCTCAAGTCCCCAATCAATCGCCTTATCATGAAGACTCTTATTCTTTGAATTTTGAACATAGCGTTCCCAACCTAATAAATCTAAACGCCATTTCTTACCTGCCCTGCGCTCTTTTGTTTGAGCATGACAAAACATAGGTCTGTTTCTAAGAATACCTACTACTTCTCGGCTTGTATAGCGTCTTGGGTATTTATTTACTACAAATTCACTAATTTGCGTTGAATAACCGTAGCCTTCATTATCTAAGAGATAATCCACTATGATAAAGACTAATGTTTCAGTCATTCCCAATTGATTGTTTGTTGCCAAAGGTATATCCCCATTACTCTTCTTCAACGAAAGCAGGGTCGGGTTTTCCTTCTTGAATAGCAATTGCTCTTTCCCTATACTCTTTTTCTTGCGGGGTTTCATCGGGAAGTCCGAGCGATTCTCTAACGATATTATCCAATTCTTGCTTGAAAATTTCCTTTGCTTCTTCAGTAGTATGTCCTTCCTTCTTCAATTCCTTAACTCTTGCAGGTCGGGTCTTTTCAAACTCAAGTGCGAGAAGAATAGAATTGTTTTCCGATGAAAGGGCTACTGAAACAAAAGGCTTACTGAATAATTCATCAATTTCTTTCTTTAGCATTTCTTGAGAAACGCCGCTTCTTGGTGTGAACTCTTCCAAATCCTCATCAAGAACTGCACCGATATTACCTGCTTTGTTGATAAAATCATCTGCGTCGGCTCTTGTAACATAAAATCCTAATCTATCCCAATATCTCAATTCTTGCTCGGTCATATTATTTAATTGAGGGTCTATGTATCTAAACCTTTAACTTTTGGGAATCAAAGATACTCTCTTTTGTTCAAATAAAGCATCTATAACTTTCACGGTATCATCGGTTGGCTCTCCGTCTATATGCCAAACACTATTTTCATTTATGGCTTTGAATTTCAATACTTCAGCAAAAACATACTTTTCCGAAGGGTTTAACATAAAAACCAATCTCCGCAAGCCTTTCCATCTTTATGTGAAAACAAACGACCCCATTTAGTGCCTACGGCTTTGCGCCTTAAATCGGTTCTTAATCGCCCACCACATTCTAAACCCATTTCTAAGAAGTCTTGACGATGCGCTATCACTACATCATCCTCAAATTGAGAAGGGACAATTGATTCGTTGGAATCCGAAATAATTAAATGCAATCCTTCTCCACTACTGCTGACCCTACAATAAATGTATTTGTCGGGAAACCGTTTTCTTAATTCAACAATTCCTTCTTGGGCTTTTGCATCCTCAAAGAAAATATCATCCCAATCAAATGTGAGCCTCAAAGAAACACCAATTCTTTATTCTTCGGAATCTGTATTTATACTTTCCTCATGGATATGGCTAAGGTTCATTCTTGTTAGCAAAGTATTCCAACGCCAAAGAACCCAATTAACAAAATATACTGACAATCCGCCTTGAATAACAAGAATAATTGTTAAAATTGACAACCATACAGTAAAACCTTCCATAATTCTTCACCTACTTCATTCCCGAACCTTCTTTCCAAACAAGCGTAGCAAATTTAGTCAAAGGAATAATACCAATAGGCTCAAAAGGAACAACCGTTAATCCAATCATCCTTAATTTATTTTCTTTAACGAGATTTCTATACTTTTCAATGTAAGGTTGCTGAATTGTAAAATTCCTATGCGTTAATGCACTTGCAGGGTTTTTATCCACCGAAGCCCACACCTCTTCTCCAAAGTCGGGAATAATGTTGTTGATAATAATTTGACGGACAGGAATGTTTATGTGATGAAGGAATTTCAAAGTTCTCGCACATTCTTGATAACCTGCCTCCGTAGCAATTGATACTAAGTTAATACTTACACCGCTTGAAGACAATAATTCTTTGAACTCATCAATCCTTTCGCAAATTGCTTCTAATTCCTTGACGATTTGTTCTGTTTGCGACTTCTTCCTAAATATGAATCCTTTAATGTTTTCTATTTTTGTTTTCATCCTTAGAATCCTTAAAATAAAGGAACGGATTGCGTCGGGCGCAGTTAGCATTTTCATAGTATGGCCTGTCGGTGCAGTATCAAAAACAATAACTTCATAATCTTCCGATTTCATATACCTATGAATTAATTCCATTCCAAAGTATTCATCCATACCGGGAAAACCCGCCATATCCATAAACATTTCGGGGTCAAAACCGGGAACATTACCCATCATACCTTTGACTTCATCATTGATTAAAGACATGAACTCTTTTGCCTGTGTTTCAGCGTTGATGTTCATAGCATCCAAATTATCAGTAATCTTTGTTGGCGTGTTGCCTACTTTGCATTGTAATACATCGTCTGTTGAATGTGCAGGGTCGGATGATACTAATAAAGTCCTCTTACCAAGACCTGCATGATGCAAAGCCGTAGCGGAAGAAACCGTTGTTTTTCCTACTCCGCCCTTCCCCGTAAATAGATAAAGCATACTTAGCCATTATGGGTCGCCTTATCTAATTGTTTTGATTTTGCCCGCTTGTAAGCAACAAATATAACCGAAAAGACTAAAATATCTAATAAAAACGCATAAGGACCTATATTTGATAAGTCGGAGGATAAGTATTCTATCGTTTCAAGAGGATGAAGAAAACCTGCTCTCAAATAAATAGTTAATAACCAAGTCCATGATAAAAGAAATAATATGCAAAAGGTGAATACACCCGTTTCTAAAAATACTTTCAAACGAAAATTCATGACCAATCATCCTTAAATGAAGTGTTAAAGGTTTGTTTTTCCGTAATTGCGCCCTTGAGAATAACTTTGATAGGGTCAATAACTTCTGTTAAATCAACCAAAAGGCTACAATCAGTAAAAAGTGAAATCTCAAAATCCGCCTCTTCGTCAATATCCATAATAGTTAATATAAATCCATCATTACCCATCATACCGTTATAAACAATTTCATTTCCGAACTTAATGTTTATTTTACAAGCATGAGATAATGGACTTCCGCTTGAGTCCACTTCTAAAGAAGAAATCTTAAAATCGGAATTGATAGGAATTTTTAGAGGTGTGCATACTCCCTTAATACACATTTCTAAATCAAAAGGTATCTCAATATCTAAGTCCATTTATTACTGTTTTAAGGGTCTTATTATCTAAAGATGATGTCTTTTTGCATCATTAGTGTAGTAATTACACCGATTTAGTGCAATCTTTACTTCAATAATAGCACTAATCCGACAACACCTGCGCCAACAATTGCGATTGTTCCCATACCAATTCCGCCACTATCCGTAGTATCGCCACCGCCGTTGTCGCTTCCGCCACCGTTGCTTCCGCCACCGTTGCTTCCGCCTGTGCCTTCTTCCCAAACACCAAGCAAAGTAATCTTAACATCATCATTTACCAAATCATCACTTGGAGATGAATAAGCCACTTCTTCTCCTTGAACCTTCAAGTAAAAATTAGTAGTTCCCGACCATTCATCATCAATGTCAATAGATAATTTGTCGCCACCCTTCATCAAAACAGTAGTCGTTAATTCACCTTTGGAGAGAACACCGTCTGTATCATCAGTAATGTTGTCCCAATAATTGTCTTTGAAGTCTTTACCTTGTTTTGAGTCTGTTAAATCTATTTGTAATTTAACCATGTAGCCGTTTCTAATATCAATTTCAACAGCACCCGAATTAGAAGATGAATTATCAAAATCATGAAGGAATAAGGATTGACCGCCACTACCCCAATGCCAACGACCTGCGTTTGCATCTCCAAGAGTTCCTCTTATTGTAAATTGAGTAAAAGGACCTGCACTACATACCTCATCAGTTCCTATATCGGGGCAGTAATCGGATTGAATGTTTTGTAAAACATAAGCATTTCCGCTTTCATCGGTTGCAGGGACATATCCCGCAAGCAATTCCGCTTCGGTTTGAGGTGCTAAGAAAGTCTTTGCGTTTTCAGTATGCAAAGTAAAAGAATGAGAAGGCATATTCAATGTAGGTAAAATGGGCGTTGAGTTAAAAGAATCTATTCCAAACATAATAATCACTTAAAGTAAAAAATCCCGCCAATTGCGGCAACACCAATTACGCTATAAAGTAGCCAATTGGTTTCGGTTTTGGCTACATCGGTAACAACAGCAACACACACACCCGTTTCATCTTCGGAAAATCCACTTAGACAATCGCCACAATCACCGGGTTTAGCACCTGCTTCACGATTTTCTGTTGAACAATCTTTTGGAGTCCCGCCATTTCCTGTTTCATCCTCCGTTTTTTCGGGAGTATTAATAGTAGGAACTTCTGTTCCCGTTGAATCCGAAGGAGATAAAGAATCATATTTAACTCCGTAATCTTTGAATCCGTGAATAAATTGCCCGAAATCCCTTAAAAAATCCGCCCTGCCGTCGCCATAACTTGTTGATTTTGTTTCACCATCAACAATAACTTGATATTTTCCAATAGAAGCATCCCAATTTACAGTAGCATATTTTCCTTCATAACCTGCACTTGGCTCACGGTCAAATTCGGTTGCATTGAAAGTGATTGATTCACCCATCAATAAATGAGATATAGGGACAGAACTTAAAACATCAACACCGAACATATTATTTACTTGACGGCTTAACTATCTAAAAAGTAGTATGAGGTATGCGCCCTTCAACCCTCGCCATATCCCTAATTAGCAAAAGAAGAAGGAGGGACACGCACCCTCACACTATTCAAGACGAAAAGACAGTAGTATAAAAGGATTTCTCTAATCTTCAAATACTTCGTCGTAATAAGAACCTTGTTCGGGGCTATAACCGCCCTTTTTCTTTCTTTCAATTCTTGCTTCTTCGGGTGTCGGAGGTCTTGTTTCGGGCGTAAATGTCCCCATGAATTCTTGCACTTCCGTATCCATGAAATCGGGGTTAATTTGTTCCTCAATACCTTCTGTAAATGCACTAACTTGCTTTTTCTTTAATCGGACTCTTCCTTGACGCTCAATTTCTTTCAATGTTTGCTTATATTCGTCTTGTTGGTCACGCATCCACATTTCAATCTCTTCATCAGTAATGTTCAAATCACCTGTTTGAATAATTGTTCGCTTAAACCATTCAACCGCTTCAATAGATACTTTCATGCCCCTTTCTTTAATTTTATTAGCAATAATAGCATCAGCACCGTCAAAAAGTATATAGTCCACCCATACTCTCGCTGACCTTCCCGTAGTCCCTGCAATTCTCCTTACTTGCGTTGTTGAATTAGGGTAAGCATTATATGTTATTGCGTTGGGTGTTCCGGGAAGTGCAGTAATAGATTGAACCGTTCCATAATTTGTAGGTTGAATACCAAAGCCATTAGACTCTATATCTCCAAACCAAACCCAACCATCTAATGAATTACTCATAGAGATAGGAAAATACATAGCGGAATCCGTATTTGCTTCTATTCCTAAGAAATTGTCCGTTTGGTCTAAGAATCCGAGATTGTTTGTATCTGTATTAAAATCACTTGATACCGAAATAACTGATATTTGGTTTGTATCGGATGCAATAAATAACCATTGGTCACGGTCATTATCCCAACCGCAATTAACAATTTTTCTTGTTGCCGAAGAAGGATTTGTAACGATATTGTTTGAAATGTTTGAACCTTCAGCCCTCACCACCATAGAACAAGTAGCAGGTGTGATACCAAAATTAAAAATTGGTGAACCCGAATCAAACATCACCGCAATAGCACCAACACCATCTCTAATGCCTAAAAATCCATAACCTGCACCCGTTAATTGTCCGGGAACTGCGGTGGGTTCTTCATTAACTAAGGGGTCAATAATAAATGCACCATACCTTTGATAATTACCGTTATATCCTATGTATTCTTTAACATCATTATCATAAATACTTGGATATAATGTCGGTGCGCCATCAATAATGCTTGGCGTGAACTCCCCCGACTCCCTATCTAATGTTCCTTGCTTCCCAAAGTCCTCTTCTGTAATTGTAAATGTCCTTTGTTGAACTGCCTTACCATACCACCTCGTCGGCAATTGTATTCCTGTTGTAGCAGTCATAGTTCCGCCTTCTGTTGCTAATGGAAACATCGTTTGAAATTCATAAAGAAGAGATTCTTCAAAACCATAAATAGAACCATAAGTCCCTCCATCATAAGAAACATCATTTACTGCAACAAGAGTAGTAGGAACTACCGAAGGGTCATAAGGTAAAGACAAATCAACGGCTTCATACGGTAACGAACAAAATACTGCTACTGCACCATCAAGATTATATGTAGGTGTCGTCGCTTCTAATAACCAAGTATAATTAGAATTAGATGAAAGACTTGTTGCACCCGATGGATTCATATTCAAATAAGGGGCTGAATTAGCAGTATCTCTAACTAAGAACTCAAAATAAGGATAGCAACCGTTGATTATACAAGGAACTGTTTTATCAATATCACCATCATTGTCAGTATCAAGTGCGGCATCACCTGTAATCAAAAAAGGACTGTCGGCGGCGGAATTCGTATTGTAGGGTTGTTGAGAAATACAAGAAACATCATAAAACCTACGAGGGAAAAAATTATTATTAACAGCATTCTTTTCCGTATCGGGCTTAATTCCTATTCCCGAAAACCATCTTTGAAAATTCCAAATTGCGCCACCCGATTGAGAACAATCTTCAATAATCCCAAGCCATTCATCCAAATCACGGATATAACCAAAACGAGCAAAGTCTAATGTATTATCTGTATGCCCTGCTTGATTAGCCTTCCATGTAACTTGCATAATATCTTCCCTTTCGCAAGAATAAGTGGCTATTTTTAATCCATTATCGCCTAAATCACCCGCCCCTAAAAATTTTAAGAATTTCCCTAAATATATATTGCCGACATAATCCGAACCCGTAGGAACTCCTTCAACCGTAGGGTCAATTCTTTGAAATCCACATAAAATCAATGCAATATCAAATTCATTTCCTAAAACCGAAAATGATTCAAAATTCTTATAGAAATCAATTCCATATAAACCCACTTCGGAATCATTCGCAATAGCCGTAGCCGAACCAATAGGACCGGGATTGACCTCATACATCATCCTAAATGGAAGGAAACCTGTTCCAATACCAAATATAGTTCCCAATGCAGGAATCTCGTCAAGAAGAGGGGCAACCGTAGTATTATAGCCTCTAATTCCTAATAAAAATCCATCCCACGCATAGCCATCATTACCTGCACCGAATAAATCCCTACAATATGCCTTATAACTCCCTACAAACAAAAATGTTCCATCAATATACATTCCTTTGCGAATAATGTATTCACCCGTTGGAAAAATGTCGGGAATCCCTACGCTATTTAAATTTCTTCCGTCTGAAAATGGCTTAAACAATTCCCCCGATGCACCTTCACTCCCTACGGAAATAAGTGCCTCCGAAAGATTATTCAAACTGTTTAGGTTTGAAACATCTAAGTCAAATGCAAGAGCCATAATATCATCTCAAAAGTTCACAAGCCATGACGATACAGGACTTGAAGGGAATTTTTCAATAGGTTGTATAAAAGCATTCGCTACAAAATAGTTAATGTCCCATTCAGTTCCCGGTGGTATTTCAATGTCAAATTCGGACTTGAAAGTAGGACCGAACTTAATTGAAACAGGATATGGGGCGGCAGTTCCCGATAAACCCCTTGCAGGTAATCCATCGGGGTCTGTAAAATAAGAAGTCGTTCCTATACTAAAATTAACATAACCTGCGGGGACCCAATCATTACCTGTTCCGTAAATACCGGGTGTGCTTCCGAAGTATTTAATGACAATAAATTCGGTTTCCTTAGTCCTAAGCCTTGCATCAATTGTTGCATTTCCTATTCCCGAATAGAAAATAGATTGAGGGGATTCACTTAACAAGGATAACCTCTTAGGTGGTAATTGCCCTACATCTTCAACAGACCATTCAAAGCCTTGCCGACGAACTGACATAGCAATAGATTGTCGGTATTGCTATCTAAACGATAGGTTCATTCTTTGTAAAATGTTCTATTCAAAAAACATATAAAATGGAAACATCAAGACATCCATAATGAATTTTAACAATCCAACGAAAAGTTCAATTATTCCTTTCATTGTTCCAATTCGTCAAGAATACCGTCGCCATCATCGTCAAGGTCTAAATGATTATCTGTTCCGTCATTGTCCGAATCAAATTGACCTGTTGCATCGTTGCCGTCATTCTGTTCAAACCAATCCGAAAGACCGTCATTATCGTCGTCTAAATCCGAAGCATCCCAAATACCGTCATTGTCATGGTCGTATCTGTAAGAACTCCATGCACCACCGACTTCATCAACATCAAGGATATTATCATTATCGTCGTCGGTATCAACACCATCGTTTAGACCGTCATTATCATGGTCACGGCTTGCATCCGAACCATTTTCATAAAGGTCTTTGTAATTGTCTATACCGTCATTGTCAATATCTAAATCAAATCTATCGGAGATTCCGTCATTGTCATGGTCGTAAATGTTTGTCAAATCGTTTCCATCACGGACTTCTTCATCATCATTGATTCCGTCGCCATC
>Ga0213869_10001906_pt1 | contig 15032 bp, 14 predicted proteins | sample PICome_10_FD_160083 | JGI IMG/M metagenome (GOLD analysis project Ga0213869, IMG submission 160083) | Coastal seawater microbial communities near Pivers Island, North Carolina, United States - PICO132 | ecosystem: Environmental > Aquatic > Marine > Coastal | place: USA: North Carolina...
TCAAGCTTGGACAAAGAGGGTGCCGCCAACTGAACATCACCTTGCAACAAAGCTTCTAAAACTTGATTGTCGTTATAAAGCGTGGAGTTCGGGAACACTTCAAGACAGGCCTTGCCGTTCATTTCATCGTTAACGCGTTGTTCAAGCAATGTGGCCGCTATGCCCTTCGGATGCTTGTCTGTGTTTGTAACGTGACTAAACTTAATGACAATCTCTCCAGCATCACAGACAGCAAGTGCGGAATTTGCGCTGCAAGCCAGTGTCAGTAATAGCGCAGTATTTAGCAGAAACTTCATAGTATCCTCCTTCGATCCGTGATTGCCGCGCTTCTGGATTTTTCCAGCGCGGCTCTTGTCATTAGAGAATAATGGAACTTAACGAAAGAATTAGTCGGCATAACTGTTAAGTTTTTACGATTAATTCTTTTAATTTAATCTGAAATAAGGAATTAAGTTTAATCCTCTTGGAGAATGCACAATGTTCAAGGAATTCGTGGAAGAGCGCATTGAAGGCGACGGTGCGACTTTGTTCGTCCGCCGCGCTGGGCCCGCTGGTGCGCCGCCACTCGTCCTTTTACATGGCTATCCACAAACATCTGCTATGTGGCACGGTGTGGCACCGATACTTGCACGCTCTTATCAAATCATCTGCCCTGACCTGCGTGGATATGGCAGGTCAGATAAACCAGTGTCAAACGCATCGCACCAGCCTTATTCAAAACGCGCTATGGCCAATGATATCGTCGCAGTCATGCGGCGCTTGGGGCATGAGCGATTTTTCGTTGGGGCCCATGATAGGGGTGCGCGGGTGGCGCATCGGATGGGGCTGGACCATCCAGATTGCGTTGCAGCCATGACATTGCTCGACATCGCGCCGACCCGCGAAATGTACGCCAACACAAGCGTCGAATTTGCCCGCGCTTACTGGCACTGGTTTTTCCTAATTCAGCCATACCCGCTACCTGAGCAAATGATTGGTGCGGACGCGCAAGAGTACTGGAAGCTGAAATGTTTCAATCAGGCGAAGGGCAATAACCCATTTGTTCCTGGAGCTCTGACTGAATATTTGAGCGCCTTTGCGGATCCGCTCACAATTCATGCAAGCTGCGAAGACTACCGTGCTGCTGCCACTATAGACATCGAACATGACAACGCAGACGAAGGCAAAAAACTTGATATGCCGATCCTGACGCTTTGGGCAAAACGCGGTGTTATTGAAAAATGCTTCGACGCGCTTGGTCTTTGGCGTCAGCGCGCGATGCAAGTTGAGGGTGAAGCGCTCGACGCCACCCATTACATGGCCGAAGAAATACCGAATGATATCGCCGCATGCATGTCCGAATTCTTTGCGCGCAACGCAAGACATATGGAGGCCACCGGATGAGCCGCACGCTTTATGACAAATTGGTCGACGCCCACAAGGTCTGCGATCTGCCCGATGGCGACATGCTGATCTATGTCGATTTACACATCATGAACGAATACACGAGTCCGCAGGCCTTTTCGGGACTCGACACAAAGGGCCTAGAAGTTTGGCGCGCAGAGGCACATCTGGCAGTGATTGACCATGTGAACGCGACCCGAAGTCGTGAGCCTCATGACACAGCATCCAAATTGCTGATCGACAACTTGCAATCAAATTGCAGTAAACACGGCATCGCCTTTTACGGCCTCGGCGACCCGCGACAGGGTATCGAACACGTCGTGGTTCCCGAACAAGGGCTGGTTGCACCGGGTATGTTGATCGCTTGTGGCGACAGCCATACCACCACTTATGGGGCTTACGGCGCATTGGGCTTTGGCATCGGCACGTCGGAAGTGGAGCATGTGCTTGCGACTCAAACCCTTCGTTACAAACGCATGAAAACCATGCGCGTAACTGTTAAAGGAGACGTCGCACCCGGCGTTACGGCTAAAGACATCATCATGAAAGTCGTAAAAGTCGTTGGCTCAGGTGGGGCCAATGGGTTTGCAGTAGAGTTTGCAGGTTCGGCCATCAGCGGCCTCGATATGGCCGGACGGATGACCGTTTGCAATATGGCAGTAGAGCTGGGTGCGCGGGCGGCCTTGATCGCAGCAGATGAAGCCACTGAAACTGCGTTAAAGGGGCACCCTCATAGCGGTCAGTTTGCGTTCAAAGCTGAAAGCTGGATCAGCGATCCTAAAGCCATATTTGATGAAGAATTTACCATATCGGGTGCCGATATCGAACCTCTGATCACATGGGGGACCAGCCCGGATCAATCTGTGCCAATCACAGCGAATGTGCCTTGCGCCGAGGACTATATTTCGCAGAAAGCCAAGGCGCTACTTTCTCGCTCATTGCAGTATATGGGGTTGATCGAAGGACAATCGGCTCAGTCGATAAAAATAGATACAGCATTTATAGGCTCTTGTACCAACTCTCGTATCGAAGATCTTCGAGAAGCTGCCAAAATACTTGAAGGCCGTCACGTGGCGAAAGGCGTCGAAGCTATAGTTGTGCCCGGATCTGCAATGACTCGCATAAAGGCTGAAGCCGAAGGCCTGCGTGCCATATTTGAGGCCGCCGGTTTCGAGTGGCGTCCTGAAGCAGGGTGTTCGATGTGTTTGGCAATGAACGACGATTTTGCAATGGATGGTGAGCGTGTTGCCTCGTCGACCAATCGCAATTTTGAAGGACGCCAGGGCCGCGGCGCACGCACCCATCTGATGTCACCGGCCATGGTCGCGGCGGCTGCCATCTCTGGGCATCTGGCAGATGTGCGAGATTTTAAATGAAAGATAAACAGATGACAAAAACGATCAAGGGGATCGCAGCTCCATTGCCACTGGCCAATGTCGATACCGATGTGATCATGCCCAAACGTTTTTTGATCACAATTACCCGCGAAGGATTGGGCGATGGCGCGTTTGCAGACTTACGCTTTGACAGCGCAGGGCGACAGCGCCCAGAATTTATCTTGAACAAGCCGCCTTGGACGCAGGCCAACATTTTAATCGTTGGCGACAATTTTGGCTGTGGGTCCAGCCGGGAACATGCCGTCTGGGGTATGCGCCAGCTCGGGATCGACGCCTGCATCGGGACAGGGTTTGCAGGGATATTTTACGACAATGCCCGCAAAAACGGTCTGGCACTGCCAGTTGTTTCCCCCGAAATGCGTGATTTACTTTTGCAATTTTCTAGCGATGCAAGAGGAAAGGAGATATCGGTTGATCTTGAAAGGCGCACGATCACAACTTCTGGCATTAACACAACATTTGAGATGGACGACGCTACTCAAGTGGCACTGATCCGAGGTCGCGATGATACGCTGGACTCTTTGGAACATACTGGTGCGATCCGAGACTATGAGGCAGCATTGCAGCGCGAGGCACGGGTGAGCGTCATCAAGTAGATCCACAAAGGAGTACGTATTGGACATCAGACAGTTGGAATGCTTTGTCGCCGTGGCGGAAGAACTTCACTTTCGACGCGCAGGCGAACGTTTGGGACTTAGCCAGTCCGCTCTTTCTGAAAGGGTTTCTGCTTTGGAACATGAACTTGGTGCCCGGTTATTTTTCAGAACAACCCGGCAGGTCAGCCTTACCCAAGCCGGCTCCGAGTTCGTGCAAAATGCCAAAAGTATACTTGCCGACATTGAAAAGTCGATCTCCAATGTTCGCCACACTGCCGAGTCTGACCTACGCCATGTCCGAGTGAGCGGCGTCGATGAAGCAATTTCTATGTTGTTGCCTAAAGCCCTCATTGCATTTCGCGAGACCGATCCGAAGGTCCATGTGCAGGTGCTGGAAATCTCATCCTCTGAGCAACATTCGCAAGAATTGATTGCCCACAGGACAGATGTGGCTTTCGTTCGGACACCTCAAGAAGATGAATTTATTACCAGCCAACTATTACATCGTCAGCCTATCGTGGTGGTGATGGCCAAAACCAATCCGCTTGCAGGTTCAGCTTCCCTTTCTGCATCTGATATCGTCAACCAACCGATCGTGGGGTATCCCAAGCACGCCCGCCCAATTCTTCACGAGGCACTCTGGAGCGGGTTTCGCCAAATTGGCGCACAACCAAACATCGTCTGTGAGATAATCGACAAGTCCACTATGTTGCAGTTCGTGATCCAAGGCTTAGGGATTTCTTTAGTACCCGCTTGGGTCAAGAATATCGCACCATCTGGTGTTTCCTTTGTCCCGTTCGAACCATGTGAAAACCAAATCGACCTGTATGTCGCGTTTCGAAAGTCGGGCAACTCTGACACCGTAAAAAGATTTGTAGATACTGTAAGAGCAACCGCTGTCTAGTGATCACACCTTATAATACGCTTCGACAGTGACCTCGGCTTGGCGTGTTAATGCATTTATGGCTGTTTCAGCGAATCCGCCCTTAGCCCTCACAGCAGACCTCAAGCGTATGATCTCAGGGCTCGTTTTAAAGTACCTGAATGGCGGATGTTTTGTCATTTACTTACGCTACAAATACACCGTGCCCACTTCAACCGAGCTTTGTCTGACAGCGCCAGTTTCGCCCATGCGCGGCCAAATCATAAGACAGATCCTGCGCTGGCGTTAGATTTGGAAATGGTGTTAGACCTTACTCCTGAGAACGAGCGCATTATATCTACCGATTGTGAGCTATCGATGACAAATCTGCTTAACGCTTTTCCGATTGCCAGCTTCATCGTTGGACAAGATGGGTATGTGGTTGGTGCCAATGAGCAGGCGCTGGATTTGTTTGGCAAGGAAATCATTGGGCATACTTCTATGGAAGTCGTTCGCAACCCGAATGTACATGACGCAATTGAACATGCCTTGGTACAAAAAACTCGAACGCAATGTGATTGGAGCACAACGCAGGCCACGACGGATGCGGTGTATCACGTTACGGCGAGTTGGATTGAGGCAGAAGATATTTTAGTCACCTTCAAAGATGTCACAGATATTGAACAGTCGCTCAGGGCGCGCCGCGAATTTGTAACGAATGTCAGTCATGAGCTCAAAACGCCTCTGACAGCGATGCTTGGGGTTTTGGAGACTTTGCAACTCATGGGTCCATCAGACCCAGAAGCACAGCAGAGCTTTCTTGGCATGATGCAAAAAGAGACACAAAGGATGAACCGTCTGGTAAGCGATTTATTATCGCTCAATTCTGTACAAGCGAATGAGCGGATTCGCCCCTCAACTCCGTTAGATTTATGCGCTTTGCTTGAGGAGACGGTTACGAGCCTGCAAGGCCTATCCCTCCAATCTCATTCACAATTGTTGTACACACCGCCAAAAACAGCACCGATCGTAGTTGGAGATGGAGATCAACTCCGGCAGGTCGTCATTAACCTGATTGAGAATGCCATAAAATACGCAGGACCAGGGAATATTCTTATTGGCTTGAGCGGTATAGATTATCAGCCGTTATTGCGCTGCGAGGGTGTCAAAATCACTGTCGAGGATCATGGCTCCGGAATAGCCGCCATTCATATTCCGAGGTTGACTGAGCGATTTTATCGGGTGGATGACCACCGTGGACGGGACGTTGGTGGCACTGGATTGGGCTTGTCCATCGTCAAACATATTGTCAGCCGGCACCGGGGTCGGATGCGAATCAAGAGTAGTTTGGGACACGGGAGCCAATTTGCCATTTACCTTCCAACAAATTGATTTGGGTTTTCTGAAAATGTCATAAAACTGTTACAAGCCTGTCGCATAAGCTTTGCAAAAGACCGTTAGGCGTGGGTCAGACGAAAGTCAGACTCAGTTGCTTTAGGAGATTTCAATGTACAAGCTCACAACAACAATGATTACCGCGGCTTTGTCCGTATCTGCGGGCATGTCTCTCGCCCGCGACCAAATCCAAATTGCAGGATCATCGACCGTCTTACCTTATGCTTCAATTGTTGCGGAGGCCTTTGGAGAAAACTTTGACTATCCAACGCCTGTGGTTGAATCCGGGGGATCCTCGGGCGGCATGAAACGATTTTGTACTGGATTGGGTGAAAACACGATAGACATCGCGAATTCTTCGCGCCGCATAAAAGACAGCGAAAGAGCGGCATGCGCAGACCAAGGCGTAACAGAAATTATCGAAGTTCGAATTGGTTACGATGGAATTGTGTTTGCCTCTGATATTGAGGGACAAAAATTTGCGTTCCATCCGGTGGACATCTATCAAGCTTTAGCGGCGCAATTGCCAATGGAAGGTGAAATGCGGGCCAACAATTACACCGATTGGTCTGAGATCGACACAAAATTCACTGCGCAGCCCATTAAGGCCTATATCCCCGGTACGAAGCATGGCACGCGCGAAGTATTTGAAGAAAACATTCTTCTCGCGGGTTGTGAATCATCTGGAGCTTTGGCTGAAATACTGTCGCTCAATGGTGATGACAGCAAAGCCGCTGAGGCTGCTTGTATGACGGTGCGCAACGATGGGGTTTCTGTGGATATTGACGGAGATTACACGGAAACACTGGCGTCCATTGCGTCCAATAAAAATGGAATTGGCGTTTTTGGTCTCTCATTTTATGAGAACAACACTGACAAGCTGCAAGTTGCGACAATATCGGATGTCATACCCTCGACTGCAAGCATTGCTTCAGGCGATTACCCTGTTTCACGTCCGCTCTACTTTTATGTGAAAAAAGCACATATTAGCGTAATTCCTGGACTCAAAGACTATGCTGCGTTTTTCACTGCGGAAGAGATCGCCGGTCCAGATGGTCCACTGGCTGAATATGGCTTGGTTGCCGATCCGCTTCTAGAGCAAACTCAAGAGCAGATTGAAAACGAAACAATCATGCAGTGAACCCGCGCTTGTGGTGCAATTCCCAGAGCCTTGCCTAGATACATTTGGGGAAGGCCAAAATTTTAGGACAACATGCTGACTTACATTCTAATTCTGATGGTTTTTGCCTTGGCTCTCTTGGGGTTTTGGCTAGGCAAACGAAAGGTCAATTTGGCTGCAACATCTTTGCATTCATTGCCTTTGCATTATGCTTCCTATGTCCTGCTGATGACGATATTGCCAGCTTCACTCACCCTGGCCATCTGGAGCCTGGCTGCGCCCTGGCTGCTCCATGATCAATCTTTGACACTTTCAAACACCAATAACGCTCTGGCCCAAAAAGACACAGCGCTCAAATCTACCGTGGTGATCATTGTCGCCGTTTTGTCTCTATTTTTTGCCATGCAAAAGGTGTCGCCCGAGTTCCAGGCTCGCAATGTTGTTGAGAAATTTATTCTAGCCGCTCTGATGATTTGTGCCGCCCTTGCTGTACTGACCACGGTTGGCATTGTAGTATCAATGGTGTTTGAGACAGCTCATTTTCTCAATCTACACAGCTGGAAAGATTTCTTTTTTGGTCTGGACTGGTCACCGAACTTTCACGGTGACAGCGCCCTATCGATTTTGCCGTTACTCTGGGGAACTCTGTATATCTCTTGTGTGGCGCTTTTGGTTGCTGTGCCTGTCGGTTTGTTATCTGCGATTTACTTATCGGAATATGCCTCGAGTTACATCCGTTTCATTGCAAAGCCTTTACTCGAAGTTTTGGCAGGGATACCTACGATCGTCTATGGCCTTTTCGCTTTGCTCACCTTTGGGCCCTTCTTGAGGGATCTGTTCGGGCCGGTGGGCTTTTTTGCCGTTGGTTGGATGAGCGATACGCGCTCGGTGGCGACGGCGGGTATCGTCATGGGAATTATGCTCATTCCCTTCGTCTCATCTCTGTCAGATGACATTATTAATGCAGTTCCACAATCACTCAGGGACGGCTCTTTTGGGCTCGGCGCAACGCAATCTGAAACCATCAAACATGTGCTACTGCCTGCAGCACTCCCGGGGATCGTTGGCGCAATCCTTTTAGCGGCATCGCGTGCCATTGGCGAAACAATGATTGTCGTTCTAGGCGCTGGCGCGATTGCGCGTTTCACAGGCAATCCGCTAGAAGCCTTAACCACCGTGACAACACGTATTGTTAGTCAATTGACCGGAGATGGAGATTTTAACAGCCCCGAAACATTGGTGGCTTTCGCCCTTGGCCTCACCCTATTTGCACTGACCTTGGGGCTAAATATCTTTGCACTCTACTACGTCCGAAAATACCGCGAGCAATACGAATGATTGAGCCAAACCCACATAAATCACTTTTTGTCGCAAGCGCGCAAAACAAACGACGTGCGACTGCAGAGAAGCGTTTTCACATGCTCGGACTGACCGCTATTTTTATTGCCCTATCAATGCTTGCCATTCTTATGACGACGATTGTCGCAAAAGGCTCTGGCGCTTTTCAACAGAGTTTTATCACACTGGACGTTGCCCTGTTGGAAGCAAAGCTCGACAAAAAAGGTACACGAAATCCGGACAACCTAAAGAAAGTTACAACCTTTGGGTATGCGCCCTTGATCAAAGCGGCCTTTGAACAGGTTGTTGTAGCTCGTGGCATTGAAACAGACCTCACATCAAAGGACATGGCCGCGATTGTTTCTAAAAGCGCCGCTGCGCAGATGCGCGATCGCGTTTTGAACGATCCACGCTTGATTGGAACCACAGCTGAATTCAAGTTTCTGGCAAATTCCTGGATTGATGGCTATCTGAAAGGGCGCGTGACGCGGGAAACGATTGCAAACAATAAGAATATATCAATTGCGCAGTTGGACTTTGCCGACCGACTCATTGAGCTTGGTATCATTGAAAAATCGTTCAATATTCAATTTATTTTGGGTGCAGATGCCTCTGATCAGCGACCAGAGGATGCGGGCATTGGCGTGGCGATAATCGGCTCTTTTGCCATGATGTGCGTTGTTTTGCTGCTGGCTTTGCCGATTGGCGTGGCCGCCTCCGTTTATTTGGAAGAATTTGCCCCCGAAAACCGCCTCACTGATTTCATCGAAGTCAATGTAGCAAATCTGGCGGCTGTTCCTTCGATCGTTTTCGGAATTTTGGGTTTAGCGTTTTTTATCAATATGATGCATTTTCCGCAATCTGCACCCCTGGTTGGGGGGCTGGTGCTCACCCTTATGACTTTGCCTACAATAATTATCTCGACTCGAGCGGCTTTGAAAGCGGTTCCGCCAAGTATCCGCAGTGCAGCACTCGGGGTCGGTGCATCGAAAATGCAAACCACTATTCATCATGTCTTGCCATTGGCGGCGCCAGGGATCTTGACTGGAACAATCCTTGGCCTGGCGCAGGCTTTGGGCGAAACTGCGCCGCTCTTGTTGATTGGCATGATTGGGTATGTGGCGACGAATATGCCCGAAACAGTGTCTCAAGGTCTTTTGTCGCCAAACTCTGCCATGCCAGCGCAAATCTATGAATGGGCCAAACGTGCGGACCCAGCATTTTATGAGCGGGCATGGGGCGGGATAATTATATTGCTGATCTTTTTGGTAACAATGAACCTAATTGCAGTAAGACTGCGGCGGCGCTTCGAACGGAGATGGTAGACCTATGAACGAAAAAATTATCAGTCATGAGGAATTGGCTATGACCTCTCAAACAATAAAAATAAGTGCACGCCATGTGGATGTTCATTATGATAAGACACATGCGATCAGAGGCGTCAGTGCAGAAATTCCATCCAACAGCGTGACTGCGTTTATTGGTCCCTCTGGCTGCGGGAAATCGACGTTTCTCAGGTGTTTAAATCGGATGAATGATACGATTAAAAACTGTCAGGTCAGCGGTGATATTTTGCTCGATGGGGAGGATATTTACGATCCTAAAGTAGACCCAGTTCAGCTGCGTGCCAAAGTCGGCATGGTGTTTCAAAAGCCAAACCCTTTTCCAAAATCTATCTATGACAATGTAGCCTATGGCCCCCGCATCCACGGGCTTGCTCGCGATAAGTCCGACCTTGATGGAATTGTGGAGCAAGCATTGCGCCGCGCAGCCATTTGGGAAGAAGCCAAAGACCGATTGAGTGCGCCGGGCACTGGCCTGTCTGGCGGGCAACAGCAACGGGTTTGTATTGCCCGCGCTATTGCCACAGCGCCAGAGGTTTTGCTGATGGATGAACCCTGCTCTGCGCTGGATCCGATTGCCACGGCACAAATCGAAGAGTTGATCGATGAATTGCGCCAAAATTATGCCGTTGTAATTGTCACACACTCAATGCACCAAGCTGCTAGGGTTAGCCAACAGACAGCTTTTTTTCACATGGGCACTTTGGTAGAATTTGGAGATACGAAGACAATTTTTACCAACCCGAGAGATCCGCGGACAGAGAGTTACATTACCGGACGCATAGGCTAGGAGAGAAAAATGAGCTCAAATCAACATATCCGCACAGCATTCGATCGTGACCTTGACCAATTGCAAGCTCAAATGCTGCGTATGGGGGGCTTGGTAGAAGTCGCCATTCTGGAAGCTGCAAAATCATTTGAGACTCAAGATGTGCAACTGGCTGACGAAGTGCGCGCGGCTGATCGCATTATTGATGACATTGAAACACAGATAAACGAGGATGTTACCAGCATTATTGCCCTGCAAGCGCCCACGGCGCGGGATCTGCGGCTGCTTTTGTCGATCTTAAAAGTTGCCGGAAACTTGGAGCGTATCGGCGATTATGCAAAAAATATGGCAAAGCGCACGCACCTATTGCTGCAGTTGCCGAATATCGAAAACTCATCCAGCTCCCTTCGGCGCTTGTCGCGTGAAGTTCAGTTGATGCTCAAAGACAGTCTTGATGCCTATGTTCAGCGCGACACTGAGTTGGCCAAAGATGTGATCGCCCGAGATAATGACGTCGATGAACTTTACAACGGCCTGTTTCGGCAGTTTGTGACACACATGATGGAAGATCCGCGTAATATTACGGCCTGCCTGCATCTGCATTTTATTGCAAAAAATATCGAACGCATGGGGGATCATGTAACCTCTATTGCAGAGCAGGTGGTGCTTGTCGTCACCGGTCGAATGCCCAGCGAGAGCCGCCCCAAGGGTGATCGCACCTCAATCGACGTAACATTATCTCAGGAATAGGACATGCAAGCGCATCCCAAAATACTGATTGTCGAAGATGAACCAGCACAGCGCGAAATTTTGCTTTACCACTTGCAAAAGGCTGGGTTTGAAGCGCTATGGGCCGATAACGGTGAAGAAGGTCTCCTCTTGGCGCAAGAAAATCTGCCTGATATGCTGATCTTGGACTGGATGTTGCCAAAGTTGTCAGGATTGGAAGTCTGTCGTCGACTGCGCGCACATCAAGACACGAAACACATTCCAATTATCTTGCTATCGGCACGATCTGAAGAGGCCGACAAAGTGCAAGGCTTGGATATTGGCGCCGATGATTATGTTGCCAAACCTTACTCTGTTATAGAATTAATGGCGCGTGTAAAAACCCAATTGCGCCGAAACAGAGCAAGCCTACTAGGCGCGCAATTACGCTTTCAAGATATTGTCTTAGATGCAGCCGCCCACAAAGTTTTTCGGGCAGGGATGGAAATAAAACTGGGGCCGACAGAATTCAAATTACTTGCAACCTTTATAGAAAAGCACGGCCGGGTGCTGTCTCGCAACCAACTTTTAGACCAGGTCTGGGGCCAAGATATCTATGTCGACAGCCGCACAGTCGATGTGCATGTGGGCCGTTTGCGAAAGTCGCTTATGCAACATGGCGGCGATAACCCACTGCGCACCGTCCGCGGCACCGGCTATGCACTTGGGTGACAATAAATATATGTTTTTTGTCAGACGAATGAGAACTCGCATCAGATTGCAAGCGCAGCCTGATCTATGCGATCAATAATTGGCGCCACTCAGCGAGAGCAGCGGCACGGTTCAGCTTGAAATTGAGGCGTGAATAAAGGTGGCATTGATCCCAACAAAATTCCGCTTCAATGAATTTACAACGCTAACACTAAAGGCCCGAGCAAAACTAACCAACGCCGATTGGGCTCAGGTAACACCGCTAATAGGTCGACGGTGCGTGGTCCACTGCTCACGGCCCTTGGCTCCCGGTCCACGGGCCCAGGCAAGATGGTTCAGGAACCCCAGGCCAGGTTTCATGTAGCGAAATGGAGAGCGTTTTGTCATACGGCGAGGATATAAAACCGCCCTCCCCGTCTCGAGTTAGTTTCTTCTGACAGTACCCGCGGGGACCTTGAAGCGAGGCGCAGATACAATGTATTCTTAAAAAAACGCCTTTATCTCGCCTTAAGAAGGTCGCTTAATGACAATGTAAACACCTGCTGCCGAAAGCGCAAAGCCAGCTAGCGCAAGTTTAGTAACTGCTTCTCCTAGGATAGCCCATGCTATAAACATTGCGAGTGGAGGAACGAGATAGAATAGTGACGATATACTAGTGACATCCCCCCGCTGCAGAAGAACCATATAAATGCCCACAGAGATGATTGAGTTAGCAATCACAAGGTATGCTAAAGAAATTATTAATTCCGGGTGCCAAACGATAACCATGGTCTCAGTCGTGATGGCTACTGGCATGAGAAAGACGAAACCCACAAAATACTGCACAAAACCACCAATCATGGGATCGGTTTTTATCCCGTGCCACTTCTCAAAAAGTGTTGCACCCGTGATCCCGGCCAGCGCACTTAACGCGAGAAAAACCGCCACCCAAGGGCTTGGCCCGAGTGAATTGCCTGACACAATCACCAGAGCCACGCCAATTAACCCAACAATTAGACCGGCCCAGAGATGCAGTCCACCACGACCTCTATTGAAGATTGGTCCCACCGTCGCAACCAGTATCGGTTGAAGCGAATTGATGGCCGCAGCGGTTCCAGCATTCAAACCTTTTTTAAATGCAAGGTAGCTCAAGCCAAAATATACACACTGAAGTAGGAAACCAGTTATCACTAGGACGACCCAATGCCGAACAGAGGCCGGCCAAGGTTTAGAAAACCAGAGAATGAATGGTAACAGCAAGCACACTGCAATGCCATACCGAACTGTCAGGAGTGTCATTGGTTCGATATATGCCAAGCCAAGTTTTGAAAAGGTATATCCACCAGACCAGAACAGCACAAAAATGAATGGTGCAAATCGCCAGAAATACTTTTTTGCCATCTTTTCCATTTATGTTCGACCTACATCATATTTATCTGCAGTCAATTAACCGCTTAGCTGCGGAGGTCATTGGCAAGCCACCAGACCAGATATTCAAATGAATGATCAATCACACGACATCCTAAGATGTTACAATTGATACTGGTGCCTTGTTAACTACTTCTAATTCATATCAGATTCTCATTGTCACCTAAAACTCAAAGGGCCAAGGTTCATATAGCAAAATGTGGGATGCTTGATCATCACTGACTCTATAAATTTGCCCTGTACACTTCGCCCAAGTTTAATCCGACACCGCCTGCTAGAATGTTCACTAAGGAATTGAGGCCCGGTCTCTAACTACTAGATTTTATCAAAGTCACCATGCCGCCCGGCACCATCGCGGAACCTACCTGCACCCGCGGTGCCTTCCCGACGGATAGCCTCCAACCCATTCGACCATTCCAGCTTCATCGCGTCGCGCACGGACATACCGCGGGTTTCGATAATTGTACGGCGGTCAGCACGCACTGCCTCCTGCGGGAAACGAGCGATCTCGGCAGCCATGGACTCTGCGGCAGCGCGGGCTTCTCCATGCGGCACAACCTTCTCGGCCAACCCTATCCGGTAGCATTCCTCTGCCTCAACCTTGCGCCCGGTCATCGCTATTTCCAAGGCCTTGCCCTGACCGACGAGCCGAGGCAATCTCACCGCGCCGCCGTCCATCAGAGTTATACCCCAGCGGCGGCAATAAACGCCCAAGTACGCAGTCTCTGCCATCACCCGAATATCGCACCAAAGTGCCAGCTCCATGCCTCCGGCGACAGCGGCGCCTTCGACAGCACCGATGACGGGTTTGCTGAGTTCCATGCGCGAGGGACCAAGCGGCCCACGTTCTGTCGGTCCATGCCCGATTGGAAACGCTAGCTCGTCAAAATAAGCTTCGCGCTTAATATCATTTGATAGGGATGCTGCCAGTTTAAGGTCCCAGCCGGCGCAGAAATTTCCGCCCCGCCCCCAAAAGACAGCGACCTTTGCAGGGCCGTTTTCAAATGCATCAAACGCTGAAACCAGCGCCTTGGCATGATCGGTATCAACCGCGTTCCGCGCATCGGACCGGTCGTTGATAATGGTCCAAATGTCTCCGTTCTTATCGATTTCCACAGACATTTTGCTCTCCCTCACTGCTTCCTTACCAAATGGTAAGTACTTATGAGTTGGTAAGTCGTCAATGCTTGATTATGTAGAGGTAAAGGAGGTCCAGAATGGCCAATCAGACTGATCCTCGACGGAGATACCTAGAGATTGCCACGCATCGTTTCGCTGAGCGGGGCTTTCATGGTGTCACTCTGGCCGCGTTAGCGGACGATGCTCGCGTGACCAAACAGGCGCTGTTATATTTCTTTCCAACGAAGGAACGGCTCTACGGCGAGGTGCTAGCACGCCTGGCGGAACGGTTATCGTCGAAGATTGATGACATCGATGCGCCTACCCCCGAACAGCGACTCGTCACATATTTCGAAGCCCATACAAACGGTGCGCTCTCACGTCCAGACGATGCGCGGTTGGTCATTCGCGTGCTGCTCGATACCGACGCGGCTACAAAAGTGTCGCCTTTGAAGCCCTATCTCGAAAAGCTGGTCGCGGTCACGAGGGAGACGAATCGTTGGAAGGATGTCTCGCGGGAGGAGGTGCTCGCTGGCCTCTATAAGCTAATTGGGGCGATCCAGTACTTCGCGATTTCAACGCCCGCACTCAGAGGAATGTACGGCACCACTACGAAGGAGAGCCTCGCCACCCATTTCTCTGAACAATCAAAAGCGGCAATCAGGGATTTTGTTGACTGTAGCTAACTACACTTCGTCACCGGCTGCAGAAGTAGGACTCCCGCGGTAGCAGTACGTGGCACTTGAGTTAACGGCGCTTTGTATCCACAAATTTGTTAAGATTACTGGTTCTGTCAAACTAATAAGAACAAGCATCAGATTGCTAGCCCGGCCTAAATCTATGCGCTCAATAATTGACGCCACTCAGCGAGAACAGTGGTACGG
>Ga0213869_10001917_pt1 | contig 14994 bp, 18 predicted proteins | sample PICome_10_FD_160083 | JGI IMG/M metagenome (GOLD analysis project Ga0213869, IMG submission 160083) | Coastal seawater microbial communities near Pivers Island, North Carolina, United States - PICO132 | ecosystem: Environmental > Aquatic > Marine > Coastal | place: USA: North Carolina...
ATTCTGTTTTTTTGCTATCTGAAAGAGGACTATCAACCATTTGAGTCCAATCACTATCAGAAAGCATTTTATTACGATTTATTCTAAAATCTATTAAATTTTCCGCTAAAATATCATCTGCTGTCTCAGCAACAAAATTACCATCTATATAATTTAAATAATTTACTGTGTCGTGATCGCTTGGTGTAGCTATCTTTGACATGACACCATCATCATTTGCAGCAACTAGATTATCAGCATCTGTTTCTTGTTCAAACTTAGAAACAATCCAACCACCATCATTTAAATAAACAAAATAACTCATGCTATATTACTCAAAACAAATAAATCACCTTTAAGATTATAACGCCTAGACTGAGTAACGCTTACCGAAACAGTTACTGAAGTCCCACTAAGACTAAATGCCCTTATTCCGTGTAATTGGCGAGAGTTTGAAGTTGATAGGTTTTGCCCCATGCTTCCATAATCTCTATTAGTTCCTGCAATACTTATATCAGGACTTATAGTAGCAGGGTTATTATCAGTATTACTTGTGGCAAACGCCAACCCAGAAAAACCTGCAATAACTTTTGATCCGCTAGTTAATCCTGTCGCAGTTAACGAAGCTATTACAGTATTATATTGATATGAGCTTCCGCTATAAGTATAATTTACAGCTTGAGTATTTGCGGTAGCAATCCCTGACCCTTGAAATACAGAAGCAGAAATTGTACCACCTGATATATTACTTGCACTTATAGTACCTGCGTAAACATAAGAAGAAACAATAGTATCCGCTTCAATTGACGCCTGAACCCATTGGTTTCCTGATCTATGATAATATTTTTGATTACCAGTATGAAATAATAAATCTCCGTTTGTTACCCCTGACGATGGGAAACCATTTTGATAGAATACTGTTGCTTTTCCTAGTGCAGTTGTATTTGCAGAGTTAGCTGCTGAAGCAGCGGAATTAGCCGTATTTAAAGCAGTAGTTGCATTTGTGTTTGCAGTATTTGCTGTTGATTGCGCGGTTGCTGCATCATTTACAGCACCATCAGCGGTTGATTGAGCAGTACTTGCGGCACTACTTGCAGAATTAGCTGTATTATTTGCCGTTGTAGCGGTTGAACTAGCGGTATTAGCTGTATTTGTTACAGCCGTTAAATCTGTTCCTAAGTTTGTAATCTTGCCTTGTGATAGATTAGGAATTTGTCCTACTGTTAATGTATCTCTAATTGCAGCCGCACCGAACTCAACTGTCCCATCATTCTTAATTTGCCAACCTGCTGATCCAGTAGAGAAATTAGAACTTTCAATCGTATCAGTAATTTGAAAAGCACCATTAGCCGTGCCGTATTTTATAGAAGTAACAGTACCGCTTACATCTGCCTCAACAGTATATGGAACAGTCCATTCTTTTTCTACAAAACTTGTATTGCTTACAGTAGTTTGGCTATGAGACCATCCTGATGGCGGTGTGCTAAATGAAGCGTTTGTTACACTAAAAGTTCCTGTGTTATTTGTTGGTGCGCTTGGTGCAGTTGCTTGCAAAGTTGAATAATATAAAATTCCCGAATAAACACTTGTATCTGTATCTGCACCCCCTGATGAAGCATCTGTAGTCGCATTTGCAGAAACCGCTGTGCTTTCATTTCCTGAGAAATCAACCGCTTCAACCCAATAATAATATTGAGTATTTACCGCTAATGCCGTGTCAGTAAATTTATCTGCCAAAGCAAAAGCAATTGGATTTGTTGGTTGAGAGTTTGTTGTAGCTCTAAATATATTATAGCCCTTGAGGTCATATAAAGCCCCACCACCTACCTGAGTTGTAGGGGCAGTCCAATCTAAGGTTATAAGCTTTGCCCCACCAGTAGCAGTAAGAGAAGTGACAGGAGAGGGTGCTGTGGTATCTCCCCCAACTGTATGTGCAGATGCAGCAACAAATGAACCTTTATTGCCCTTAACAGAAACAGCCCTTACTCTGAAATTATATTGCACTCCGCTTTCCAAAGAGCCAATATTTACAGCAGTTAATTCTTTTGCAACTTCAGTGCTAAAATAATTGCTATCACTTACTTTTTTGTATTGAACTTCATAATGATTTATAAATTCACTTGCAGCCGCAGTCCATGATACCCTTACTTGAGAAACAAAAGAACCATCATTTTGAACTGTTCCAATATCAGTAACTGTTACACTTGATGGACTTAGACCTGCTCTCAAATCAGTAAGAGTGCTATCGTTTGCTTTTAAATCAGCCTCTTCAGCCGACCATGAAAACGCAGATGAAGATGTTTCTCTTAAATTTAAAGAAACTTTTAATTCTCCACCGCTTGAATCGTTGCTAAATTTCCAACCAAGAACCTCAAAATCTTTTGCATTAAATCCATATCTAGGATTAGTAATCCCAATAATATCGCCAACTTGCACCTCTAAAGCCGCCAAGCTAAAATCGGCACTTATCGTCATTTGTTCTCTAGCTCTAAATAACGTAAGCTTTGCTAGTCTTTGAGCCATTGTAAATGATGTTGTTAATGGCAGTCCAAAATCTAATGCGTTTTCTACCCCTGCATCATCGGCAATAAATGCTGTGCTTTTTATTTCTGGATAATCAGCCCTGATATAATCACTTCTACTATCGTTAAATGTACCTCTAACAATATTAAAATTATCTCGCCTAGAATGTTTGGTATCAATTGTAACATCGCTTCTAAAATCAGAAAGTGTCAATGTTTTAACTGGTGTTGTATATTCCCCAACTTTAAGCTGCCATTCTCCTTGACCCCAAAAAAGTGTAGCTGCACAAGCCGCAACCATATCTCCTAAAATATCTTTTGGTTGCCTATCTAAAGATAAAACTCCATTTATTTCGTATCTTTTTTCTGTCCCACCTGCGCTAAGAGAAACAGTTTCATCACAAGTATTTGCAGCAGTAGAGAATACGGTGTCGTTGATAGCTGTGCCATTATTCAATCCATATTTAGAAGTTAAATAATCTCTTATACATAATGCTGCATTTGCAGAAAAAGCTGTAGATGAATTTCTTGGATCAAATACTTTTTTACCTTGAACTAAAGCCGTAAATAAGGGAACGCCATTTGGAAAAACATCTTGGTTATATTTAAGCCTTATATAAATACAAGCTATTCCCTGACCGCGAAAGTTTGTATCATCACCAGAAGCACCATTTGCCCAACTAGGACCATCAGAAAGTGCATTTAATGTTGTGTAAACATTTTGATTTGCTGCACCAGTAAATTTTTTAATTAAAATTGTTGGATTATTATCATTATCTTTAAATTTTGCTGTTGTTACATTGCCACTAGCATCTAACGCTACGACTTCATCATTTATATAGATATTGCCAATATTATTGACTTCATGACCTGCTAAACAAATTATTTGATGTAAATATTCATTTGTATTCCCATTTGACTCTAAATAGGTTATTATGCCGCCCTTACGAATTGTCCCATATACTATTTCTTGAGGTGCGGTTGCTGTCCTTGTATTGGTCATAAGACCACCAGATGTTCCAAAAGCATCTGAGTCAAACTTTGGCATTAGTGATTTAGCTATCCAAGAAACTGCAACAACGGCTGCTAAACCAACATAAAAAGCGACTGTAGAACTTACCATAATTCCAAGTTGCCCCATAATAGCAAAACCTATTTGCGTAGGAGAACGCGGAACTCTTTCCCAACTATTCCAATATTTTACTGTAAAATCGCCTAATTGATATTTCATGGATTTACCCACGCATCTGTAATGTGTTCAATTGGCATTGCATTTAAACCGTAATCAGAAACAAATATTGCATCATTACCCACTGCAATTCCCATTGCTTTTCCAATGACCCAATGTCTTGCTTGATCAGTTAAAACCAAAGCCCCTTTCGGTGGCACATAATCAATTCTCTGCAATTTTTGATCAATTGCTTCTTCTATTGTATGAGCGTTAAATATTTTTCGTAAATCATCTCTTTTGAATGGCTCACCATCTTTATGATACTTTGATAGCCAATCATCAGCCCACCCTTTACCATACATTTTTTTAAAAGCATTATTGGTAAAAGTTAAACAATCATGTGTAAACCACTGAAAAGGTTTATTTTTTACCTCTAATATATAATCATTTAGAATATCTAAATTAGGATGTTTCATTACCTGTCTCCGTCTCTCGACCCCAAGGAACTTGAACATCTTGTAATTTAGCTACCCATCTAAAAAAACTATCATTATTCGCAGAATATCCCTCTGTTGCTATGACTGAGGAATGACCACCTTCTGTATATCTTCTTATGTTTGGGCGCTCTAAAGCAATAAGCTTGCTTTCTACTGATAACTTAATTGTAGAAGTATCACCTTTATCTACAATAGTCATTTGATCCATATAACCAGAATAAAGCTCTACTACTTCACTAACTCCCGAAACTCCCCAATAAATAAAAACTTCTCTTCCCTGATAATCTTCTGTCAAAGCATAAGTTAATATTGTGTTATCAATACCATTTAAAACAATATCAGTTCCTTTAGCAGATAAATCCCCTGCTTCTTCTAATCCATCAATTGAAAGAAGATTTCCAGAACCAATATAAGTTTCGCTGTTTATTGTCTTATCGCCATATCCTGTCCACAAAAAAATAGAAGCTGTTGGAAATGCCATTTTGACTGCATAGAATGGTTCTATTTCAGGATTTGATAAAGCTGAAACTATATTTGAATTTATATTTCGGCTCATACAACTTCTACCGCCCCAAATGTAATTCCATAAGTGCTAACATCATCTGCGTTCCATGATGTTTCATTGCTATTTAACCTAAATAGTCCAGATGCGCTTGTAAGGTCTGCTGAGACACTAGAGCGTGTTTTCCTTAGTGCAGGGAATATTTCAAGGTTTGCTGCGCTCCCTGTGCCTGTGAAGTCCGCTACGACCTTATGTAAGGTGCTATCGCTTCCTGTGCCAAGCTGAATGTAGTCACCTGCCAATAATGTTTGACCACTTGTTACTGTTGCTGAAACAGTTCTATCACCTGCTGCACCACTAATTGTTGCTGCACTTACAGTTCCTCTTGGGCTTGTAGCATCAGGATCATTCAAAAGAAAAGAGCCGTAACGACCACGCAAACTTGCAAGAAAAGCAATCCATTGTTCGGCATTAGCTCTTTTCATTCTAGGTAACGTTATATCTGCTTCCCATCTTTCACCAGTGTAAGCATGAACTTGACCTGCAAAAGTAAACGGACTTTCAGAATATGATACTGAATTAACCATTGTCCATGTAATAGATTTAATGCCTGTCGCTGTTGGCAATGCTAGAGGATAACTAATAGCCATTATGCAAACGCCCTTCCAAAACCACCACCACGCCTTTTTGTATCTGCTACTGCATTTTTAGCGTTTGCAGCTATTTCTGGCATCATTGATCTAATTTCATTTCTTACTGTCTGTTGTATGCCTGTTGTAACATTAATATTTTGAACAACAGTAGCACCACCGCTTCCACCCATTGCTGATCTTGTGTTATTGCTATTCATTATTGAACCTGCGGAATGAGGAACAAAAAGCTCTGGACCTCTTTCACCTACAACATACGGCTGTTTTCCATGAACAGCACCACCAGAAGCCAATGTAGGAATAAATGCCCCTGACCCTATAGAAGTAAAAGCACTTGGAAAAATCATACCTAATATTCTATTTACAACAAATAATTCAATTGCTTTTGCAATCATAGTTCTTACAAAACTTCTAAAAACGTCTTTCAAAGACTCTAAATTGAATTTACCATTCATAAACATATCCGCAAAAGCATCTGACATTCCTTGAGCTAATGAATGAATGGCTGTTAACTGTGCATCAAATAAGGGGTTTATGTCTTCAACCTCATCTCCTAATTTATTATATTCTTCACCAAGTCTTTCTAATTCAAGGCCCAATTGACCACTAACAACAACTACTCCGTTTTCAATTCCACTAAATTTTGATGTTGTAAGCATCAATTTTTCTTCTTTTTCTGTCAAACTTTCAACAAAACCTATTGACCTCTTCATTGCAGGAAATTCTGCAATCCTTTGTTTAGCTCTTTGAATTGCTGTTTTATCGCCACTTGAAGTTGCTTGATTAAGTTGTATCTGCATCCTCACTTGCTCACGCAATATTGCATTTTTCTCAAGTTCTGCCCTTACATCTTGAGCAATTGTTGCAGCACCTCCTGTTGGTTTATCAGGAACACTAGCAAGAGCCTTTTCAATATCAGCTATAAGTTGTAATTCTTCTTTTTCTTCTTCTAGGGTTTTAATAAGAGCTTTTTGTCTGTTGATGTTATCCCTAAAGTTCTTTCTTGTGCGACCTCCAGTAGTACTATTTGCAGAGTCTTCTTCTAATTTTTTCAGTTCTATTCGCGCTTTTTTTAATTCAGCACTGACACCTGCAAGATCATTTCCAAATTCATCAAGAAAACCAATTGCAATAAGAAAAGCCCTTGTAGCCCCTATTCCTTCTCTAAACACTTCAACCAATTGAAGCGCAACTGGAATAAGTTCTTGGCCAATTTCAACTGACAAATCAAAAAATTCATCTTTTAATGCTTTTGTTTGGTTAGTAAAACTATCTGCTGTTCTTGCTGCATCACCTTGAGCATCGCCCAAACCTGCCGTAATAAGATTTAATCTTGCTTGTACTTTTTCTGCATTTGTTACTTCTTTAGAACTTTTATTGATACCCATACGATAAAGTTCTTGTTGTAATGTTGCCTCCGTAATTACAACTCCAAATCTTCTTACCGTTTCGTGATTACCAACTATTGCGCTTTGAAACGCCCTCATGGTATCTACATCACTTGCATTATTAAACGATGCTGTATCAACTGCTAATTTTGTTAATTCTACTGATAATTTTGCAGCCTCACCCCTAGCAAATCCCATTGGTACAAATGTATCTTGAACACTGGATGCCATTTCTTCTAATTTGTGAGTACTTCGTCCTACTGAATCTCCAAATTCATCTAAATCTGAAACTACCTGATCTCTAAATTGACCAAATACAACACTTGATTTGGCTTGCATTTCCTCAACATCACCTGCAAGATTAATTGCAGCCATGCCCATTTGACCAAGTTTTCTAACGACAATCGCACCAACAACAACCCCAATTGTAGGACCCATTTTTTTAAATGCAGCTGCAATACCTGCTGTTGATTTATTAACATCGCGTTCGACACGTTTAAGTTGTCTTTTTAAATCGCTCATATCCGCTTCTATGCGGACAAGTAATGTATCAACAGTAGTAGCCATTAGTCAGGATACCTTTCCATTAAGTCGCCTAATTCCTCAGAGCTAAGAGGTGGTGGCTTACCTCCTGAATGGAAATCAGCAAAACCATTTAGAGCAGATGTAAACTCATACATAGACATATTCCAAAAATCATCTGGTCGCATTTGCATTTTGCCAAGACCTATTTCCATATAATCACGCCAAGGAAATTCATTTAACCCTTTGCCACCTTTTTTACGTTTCCCTCTTTATCACCCCCACTTAATGCTGTTCCGATAATTTCCCCAACTGCTCTCATAGAATCTGCTAAACCTGCATCCCAGACAGCCGTTTCAATTTCTTTTACCGAAACGTCATTACCACCACCCTTAATAATAGGATGTAAGATATTTATTATTTCTGTTGTTGTTAATTCTCCGTCCGTCAAACGACCTAAAATTTTGACAATGCCTGTGTTACAAGCTGTCTCAATTCTAGCTATTCCGTCCATCGTCACTCTTGCTGTCCATGTCTGATCCCCCAGACTCAACTGCATTTCTCCGCGCTTTGGGTTTGTCACTCTTGACCTCCTTTGTTTCAATTTCAAAAACTTCGCCACGATCTGCCACATCTATGACAGATGTTACTTCAAATTCTTTGCCGTTTGCGGTTATTATATCGCCCTCAACAAATTTTGCTGCACAAGGTATTGTGAACATAGTACCGCGAGAATGGCCTAGTAGCATTGTTTCGTTAAAATGTATCGTAACTTTTTCCCAAGCCATTCTCTAACTCCTTAAACTGTTGCAAATGTAAATGCGCCAGAACTTTCTAATGTTACAGAATATGTAACTTCACCGTTATGTTCTCCACCATATTCAAGTGATGCTACCATAAACTCCCCTGTGTATGTCCCAAAATCAGGAACAATTATTTGAAAGTTATGAAAATCACTTGCACCAAAAGCAGAACGCAATGTTGCTTCTGAAGCCGCATCCGTAAATACACCAGAACCACTGATTGACATGGATTGAACGCCTCCATTTGCCAATAATGCTCTTATACCAGAGCTATCTTTTGATGTTACATCGACTGCTTCATCGTTGAGGGTTAACGAGGTTGATCTAAGACCACCTATTGTAGTGTAGGTATCACCTCCTGATGCTGCGGTTGCATCTGCACCTATTTTTAATAGTAATGCTGAACCTTTTTGTGCCGCCATGTCTTTACTCCTTTAGCTGTCAAACACAACGACACGAAATCTCATAACCCCATGCCGCGTTAAATTATCACTTTCCACCAGTGTTGTCGAAAACTCTTGTCGAATGTTCACCAGTGAAGCACCTGATACAGTTATATCAGTATTATGCAAGTTTTCATAGACTGATTGCATAATCTCTTTTATCTCGCGCAATCCACGATATTGAGACCATACGTGAATTGTTTGAGTGTGTTCAATACTATCTTTTGTTTTTGTTCCATTATTGGCTGTCGTTTCTTCACCAATAAGAACATAAGGATATGCTGTGCTTTCATCTGCATTATCAAAAATTGAAACAGCCGCACCAGACAATCCTGTTGTTGATCCATTCAATTTATTGAATATCGCTGTTTGTAATGGAAAAGAATGCAAAGACATTATCGTTTCTTAGCTCTTAGTGTTTTATACATTTGTTTAATGGTACTTCTGTTTTCTTCTAAAGCAGGTTGTAAAAAAGGTCTTGCACCCATTTTACTTGTACCAAATTCTAACGCCTCTGAATAATCTGCCCTACTTTCTATAGATGCACCTAATCCGTCACCATCAATTACAATATTTATATTATTTACAAGAAACCCAGTATCAGTATTTGGTGGATTGCCTTCTTTAGAAGCTGTGTGAGTTCTATTGGGATTATACTTGGTATATGTCACCCCAGAGCTTTGATGGCTCTGTATGGACCTTACAGCGGTATTACGAACTAAATTACCACCTCTTGCAACAATTTGTTTTACTTGTTTTAAATAATCAGGAAAAACTTGTTGATTTTTTTGTTTTCTAATAACTTGCGTACGAATTTTTGTCATGTAGGCACACCTGATCCCTCTTGTGCCGCAATCTGCATATATTTAAATTCATTATTTACGTTTTTTATTCCCTTGATTGCAAAAGTTCTAGAAAATTGCTCTCCAAGTCTTGTATGATTTTGTATTAATCTATCTGCATGGGTTAAATCTCTGCGGTATCTTATCATTATTACATGACTTGTTACTTCTCGCATTTGATCACCAAATAGATTTTCTTTAGAGTCTTTTGGCATTATCTGTGCAAAAACATCTGCAACTTTACCATAAACAACAGTTGAGCCACCGCCACCATCAGGAGTTTTGGTATATCTTTGCACTTGCAGCAATTGTCTCATTTTCCCAATAGACATTAGCTAATTCCTGTTCTTAAAACATTGGTATAGGGATGAACACCTAAACGCATAATCTTATATGGGGACAATAAGGTGTTTAGGATTTTGGGCATCATGGGAGTTGTACTGCCCTCTTGTTCACCCCTATGCTCATAAGCAAATGTCATATATTGAAGCATTGCTAATTTTATATCTGACGGAACATCACTTCTAGCCGAACCATAACCTGCTGTATAATTTATTTCTAAACCGTTTGCAGCCCTAAGATCAGTCGGAAATGTTCCTGTATCTCTAAGATAAATACGTCCAAGATCAGAGACATTATCAACATAATAATTTGATGTTGCCCAAGTAGATTGTGTATCTGAGTCATTATAATAATTTATGCTTGTTACTGTAATTGCAGGTGAAGCCGCCAATTCGATATAATTTGAATATGGTTTTGATAAAATACCTGTTCTCATTCCCTCATATAAAGGATCAAGCGTTGATGCAGAACTATCTACAAATTGTTGAATTGTTCTAGTTATAAATGAACGACCAGTATATTTTTCTGCCCAAAGTCGTGCAGCTTTTACATAGGTTAAAACAGGAATATCATCTATATCATCGTCAAGTCGTAAATGTTCTTTTGCCTCTTCAATGCTGATAGGCTCTATAGTTGGCTGTGTTGTAATTTTTATTCCACTCATTGCCTATCATTCCCTGTTTATTTTTTCGGAGCTTTGCCACCTTCCCAAGCTTCATTGACATCAGGAGTGCTAAGATCATCTCCAACTAATTGACCTTTTTCGTTTCTTGCTCGTACTGGCTCTGAAGCTTTTGTTTCCGTTACTGGCGCATTACCACCAATTTCATTAGCTATACCATTTGCAACAAAATTCTTAAAAACGTCTTCTTGCCATGCTTCGGAAGAATTGTATTCTTTGTCTTTTTCGTAGGTCATGGTCTGCGCCCCATCTTCTCGCGCAATTCCAATTCCATTTTTTAACATTGTTATTTTCATATTACACCCTTGTAATAAGTGGGGAGAATAACCCCCCCACCCTAATTATTAAGAAGTTGCGTGCTTCAATGAAGTCAATGCTTCAGCAAGAACCACTTCACCACCAACCCTACGACGAGCAATGTACCGAACATTACCTGTTGCCGCTTGGCTAAATGGGTCACGCAATACTGCTAGAGCAACACGATCTACAATCATATAGCCTCTTCGGAAATCTCCAAAGATAACTGATCTTGCACCACTTGCTGCATCAGCAACATCAGCCGCTTCTACATATGGGTGACCAAGGATTGTGTTAGGCAAACCAGACTGACCTGAAAAGCCAGTTTGGAAAATATACGCGCCTGCCGTGTCTTTCAGCTTACGAATAATACCTAAAGTTGTGCGGTTCATCATCATTGTTGCGCTTCTTGCATACTCTGATTTTAGACCATGAACCATATCCATTAGGTTATCTGTAGTGATAGCCGCTGAAGCTGCACCTGTTGCTGTATGACCAACTGTTGTTGCATTCATCAAGCCAGTAGGCTTATTAGTACCGTTACCAGTAATAAAAGCTTCACCTTCTGCTTTTGCAAATTGCTCTGCAAATTCAGTGTTCATTTCTGCTTCTAGATCAAAAACGCTATCTTCAAGCAACTGTGAACTAATATCAACTAAAGCATAAAGCTCGTGTGTTGGTATTGTATTCAATGAAGTTTGATAACCAGTTGTTTCTGAGCGAGTACCGCCTTCCGCAGTCCATGACGCAGCAAATGTTGCAGTTTTGCTTGGTACTTCAATTTCTTTATTTGAAGTCTGTCGCACTCTAGCAACTGAACGAACAGGTGAAATCTCAGTAACAACCTTGATAAGTTCTTCAACATATTCGGCAGGTGCTAAATTACCTGCTGTAGCTGCTGTTCCAACAGTCAAAGCTTTCTTTTCGATTTCATCAAGACCATCTTCACCCTTACGCATGAAGCTATCCCAAGCCTTTAGATTTATATCAATGTCTTTTGCTTCCATACCATTAGCAGGTCGCTTGAGCATTGTTTCGATTTCTGAAAGCTTACCTTCTAGTCCTTCCGCAGCTTTTTGCTGTTGAGTTATAGATTGGTTGATAGTCTCGAATTTATCTAATTCGCCTTCAATTTTTGCAAGTTTTTCTTCAACAAGTGGGTCTGCTTCCCCTTTGCTTTCGATTTCAGCTAAACGCTCGTCATTTACCTTTTTAAATTCTTCAAAGGCACTGGACATTGCGTCTACGGCTGTTTTGACTTCTTCTGTCATTTTACTAACCTTCCATAGAGTTAAGTTTTGAGGATGTTTGTGAAGCGACTAATTGCTTCAAGAACTTCAGGCTGTTCTACCTTTACAGCATCCCGCTGTTCGAGTGCCTTGGAAACTGCACTTGCAGCCGCCTTTGCTTCAGTCCTAGATAGGCTACCTTCATCCCGAAGGAATTGTTCCCAATCTCTGACTGTGCGTTCTGCACCTTTTACCGAATCTACCCTCGCGCGAGGGTTCATTGGAAAAGTTACTGCAGAAATCTCCATTAGATCAACTGACTTAAGCATTCTACGCCTTCGTCGCTTATCGTAATCATAACCTTTTTCGTCTACTCTGTATCCAATCGACAAACCATCAATTGCACCCATTTTCATGAGTTCATAAACTTCTCTACCTCTTTGTGTTCCCATTGCAAGCCGACCTTTTACTTTAAGTCCTTTTTCGTCTTCCTTTAGCTCGTCAAAAACACCAATTGGCTCATCTTGTTTATGTTGATATAAAAATTTAACAGATTTAGCACCTTTCTTGCCTATAGAACGAGCAAACGCACCCTCTAAAACAATATCGTTACCTAAATCTTTATTTCCAAAAATTGAGCCATAACCAGTAAAAACGCCTTTTTCTTCTTCGTCACTGTACGTTTTTAAATCAAATGAAACATTAAGTGTTCCATCTTCAAGCTTTGTTTCGGTTTCTTCTAGCTCTTCAAACTGATCTTTGGTTACTTCCTCAGTCATTTTAACGCCCTCATATTGTGTGTTACAAACTGCAATCCTCTGATCACTGCTTGCAAATTCTGCTTCGATTTTATCATCATCTAAACATCTGCTCATAAAATCGTTTCTGCTTTCACCCGATCTAGGTTTTGGCAATGGCATAATACACCTTTTTTTATTTTAGCATAGTTGTACAGGTTTTTTACTGGTTTGTTAATCCCTAAAAATAACGTCCTCTTCTGCTATGTATAAAGTTACACACCTACAGTTAATATTATTTATTGCACCACCACGCGGATCATGCGTATGTGCCATTCTATATTCCACACCTTTAGCTCTTACAATAAAGTCTTCATCATTACCAACTGTTACCCCATTCATTGCTGCGTGGTGGCTTCTTGTTCTTGCATCGCCCACCGCACTCCATTGTTTTCTATGAAGAAAAGGCAATTCATTTGTAACTTCGTGAGTTGCGTAAGATGCAGCTGCATGAGTCTCTGTTCTTGCAATTGTTGATGCCCTAGCTCTTCCAATAACACCAGATGTACGATCAATTATTAATTTTGAGGTTGCCCCAACACCAAGACCATCTTTTTCTGCGAGTAAAATAGCTGAAGTAATTAAATTTCTTGTTGTTCTAGAAATCGAAACAACCTTAGATGCCCCAAATAACTGATAAAATCGGTCTATTAAGGTTTCAAATCGCGTTTCAAATTTGTATCCGTCAAAAACTCTTGCACCAAATGTATTAATAATATCTGTATAATGAGCCCTTAATACGGCACTGACTTCATTATCTAATTCACTTGTGTAAGAAGAAATATTGCCACCATTACTATGACCAATGGCAGCAGTTCTCGCTGTTTTTCTAAAAAGAGTTATAAATCTTTTTGTTAAGCTTCTCTCATACCCCAAACGAATACGATTAACCTCTGCAACTTCTTTTGCAATATTTAGTCTTTTTTTTGTAGACTTTATGTAAACAGGAAAACCCATAACTCTTTATAGCATAGTTATCTTTTTTCGTCTAATGTACTTTATTTGTAAATATTGTATTGACAAACATATGTACATTTGATAGTTTAAACTTATCAAATAAAAGGATTAAAAAAATGGCAACTCAAGTATTTAATGAAAACAACGAATTGGTAATGCAACGAAATGCAACACGAAATGGTGCTGCTGTCACTGTTTTCACTTCCGTTGATTTATTTTTCAACAATGGTGATGACAGTTTAGAATGTACTCAGGTCACATTAGAAGATGGAAGATCAATGTTGGCTTTTGAAGCATTGAATGAATTATCCAACAATAATTGGAATTCAGTTACTTTTAAAAATTGCAATTGGGTTAAGTAATTATGGATAAGCACGATTACTGGATAGCTTTCTTCTTTGCAATTGCAATGGGTTTAGGTGTTTATTTTATAGACCATTTCTTTGTTATACTTTAAAACAAGTTTTGGTATTCACTGAAATAAATAATTTATACTTTGCTTTGAAAACAAGTTTTACCATCAAGCAATATGTAAATAATATTTTCTTATTCAGCGGCGATGCTGTGAGTTGCTTTTTGGTTAGATTTTAAAGGATGCCCTGACGGCAACAAATCTAAATCAAACTTACCACTTCTAAAACGCCCTCTACGAACTGCAAATAAAAATGCGTTAACCCTTGCATATGCCCATTGATCTGGACTTCTTACACTTGGTCTAACAGATGACGGATTTGTATTATATGCACCAACGCCTCGTCTAAATACAGCCTCTAACATTCCTTGAGTTACACGCTTGCCTTTTTTATCACCATGTTTCTCATTATGATCTTTCATTTTTTCTGCAAGACCTTTTTTAACTGCTTCTGAAATTTTTGCTTTATGCTCAACAAATGCTGCGGTTATTTCATTTTCAAGCTCAAATTGCTTGTCCCTAGCTTTATCAAGCTCTGCTGCTTTTCTTCTAGCCCATGACTGACCTTCGTCGCCACCCCAGAGCAACCATGCAATTACACCTGCACTTGGATAGCCTTTTTCTCCTCTTGAAAACCCTTCAGCTTGTTTATCTACCTCATGCCTTGAAAAATATGAGTGCATTCTCCTTACAGTACGAGGACTAAGATTTTCTCTTGATTTTAATTGATTTGCTCGAGAAACACCAACCATTGTGCCTCCGCGTTTAAATTCTTTTCTTAGTGCCAAACCTCTTTCAGCATTAACCGCCATTGCAGATGTTGGTGTAGTATCTACATCACTTTCTGCTTTTTCTTCATCAAAAAAAATATCTTCTTGTTTTGTGGGGCTTTCATAATCTTTTAAAGCTTGACCAGTTGCGTCTTCATAATCTTCGTGAGTCTTACAAGGCATAAAAAT
>Ga0213869_10001918_pt1 | contig 14993 bp, 13 predicted proteins | sample PICome_10_FD_160083 | JGI IMG/M metagenome (GOLD analysis project Ga0213869, IMG submission 160083) | Coastal seawater microbial communities near Pivers Island, North Carolina, United States - PICO132 | ecosystem: Environmental > Aquatic > Marine > Coastal | place: USA: North Carolina...
GAGCCTGAAAATGATCTCTTGCGCATTGACTATATTGAGGCCCTACGCAAACGCCAAAAGATCGAGGCTGCCCACGCAGAGGTACTGACACTTCATAAAGCCAACCCGGACAATGTCCATTTTGAATCATTGTATGCGGTTCTGTGCATGCAAATGGGTGACTATGACAAGGCAATACAGCTGTTTGACAAAATTCTTACTAAGATCCCTGGAGATCCAGTAACCCTAACATCAAAAGGTCATGCATTAAAAACCTGCGGCAATACACAAGAGGCTATTGCGTCCTATAGAGATGCGACACAGAGTAGTTCAGCCTATGGTGAAGCCTGGCACTCTCTGGCCAACCTAAAAACCGTTAAATTTAGCGATACCGATATTACCAAGATGCTCGCTCAACTAGAGAACGATGAATTAAAATTTATGGACAGGGTCTATATCAACTTCACCCTGGGTAAAGCCTTTGAAGACGCCGAAGAATTTGACCAAGCATTTAGCCATTACGCTGCGGGCAATAAAGCTAAAAAAGCACAAACTAGATATGTTGCAGAGCAGATGACCGATGAGTTTGAATATCAAAAGAAGGTCTTTACCAAACAATTTGTCAGCGACAGAAAGAATTTTGGCCACAGCGCCCCCGATCCTATCTTTGTAGTGGGTCTACCACGTGCCGGCTCGACCCTACTGGAGCAGATACTGTCGTCCCACAGCCAGGTTGATGGCACCCTTGAATTGCCCAATGTGCTGGCGCTGGTAAACGACCTGCGCAGAGGCGGCAATATGACCGGGGATAACCTATACCCCTCTATTCTCGAAACTCTCGATACAGATAAATACCGTGAATTTGGCGAAGCCTATATTCGCGATACTAAGGTTCACCGACAGGACGCGCCGTTCTTTATTGATAAGATGCCGAATAATTTTAGGCATATTGGCCTGATCAAACTGATGCTGCCAAATGCCAAGATTATCGACGCCCGCCGCCACCCGATGGGCTGCTGCTTTAGTGGCTACAAACAGCTATTCGCAGAAGGACAGGCCTTTAGTTACGACCTCAATGATGCCGGCCAGTACTATCGTGACTATCAATCTCTGATGGATACCTGGCAGGCGATATTCCCCGATCAGATACTGCATGTGCAGTATGAGGATGTGGTCAATGACTTTGAGGCTCAGGTACGTCGTATCCTCGACTATTGCGGATTGCCCTTTGAAGAAGCCTGTTTAAGTTTCTATAAAACCGAGCGCGCGGTACGAACGCCCTCTTCTGAACAGGTGCGACAGCCTATATACCGAGGCGGTATCGACCAGTGGAAGAACTTTGAGGCCCATCTGGATCCCTTAAAAGAGAGCCTGGGATCAGTTCTGGACGACTACCCTATGTAATTTATGGTAGTTCAGGGCCACAGACTATAAAACTGGTCTTTCTGAAAACTCCCGCTAACAAGTCGTGGGGCTACGTCTAAGGCGTGGCTTTCACGGCTAGTGCATAGACATATATAGTTTCATCGATCTGTGAAAAAAAACCGTAACTACTGATATACAAACTCTTACAAATCACTCAACTGGATTTATTAATGAAAATTATCCGCTGGATATTAGGCCGAATTATTTTGCTTCTCGACGCAATCACCGCTCCCAAGGGCATTGTTAGAAATAGCGCTGCGCAAAAAGAGATCGACACTGCTACGGCCAGTATGTCGATGTATCAATTTAAAGCCTGCCCTTTCTGTGTCAAGGTGCGCCGGGAGCTAAAACGTCACTCACTCAATATTGAGCTGCGCGATGCGCAAAATAATGCCGATATCAAAGCTGAGCTGACCAGAGAAGGCGGACGCCACAAGGTGCCCTGCCTGAGAATTGAAAAGCCGGATAATTCCATCGAGTGGATGTACGAATCCAGCGATATTATTGCCTATCTGAAAAACCAGTTTAATCTTGTTTAGCGTTGTGGCTCGCTAAACTCTGTGAATCTGGACTCTACAAAAAAACAGGAGTGCTAAATACCAAAAGGAAATGTCTCTAGCCCAGCTTTATTTTCCTGCCTGCTCAAGGGTTCGACCGCTCGAGTCTCGTCGAACCATATATATTCGTCAAACTGCCGCGCCAGACTAGCGTAAAAATAATGGCTTTGCAGTTCACTTTCTGGGCGATAAATAACGCCAATAGCGCGCTCCAGGCGCTCGGCAAGAAGTCTCCGGCGGACATTTTGTTGCAATGGTTTGATCAGGGGTAAAAGAAAATTATCGGTTGGTACCTGGTGAAAGAGCCGCTCGTAACTATCTATATGCGCCGGCTTTACCTGCTTGACCTCCATTGGCCCACCCCACTCTGAAGCAGCTGCGACCGTGCCATGATCAGTTCCAAAGCCAATCAGATAGCTGTCGCGCTTATATTTCTCGCGCACCAGCTGACCAAGATTAAACTCGCCACGGGCGCTCATCTGAGTTGCCCTGGCATCGCCAATATGTGAATTGTGCTCCCAGATAATAGCTTTGCTCTTGACACCATTGACAGTACCTCTAAATTTCAGGATCGACTGCAAGGTATCAAACATATGCTGATCCCTCTGATTCCAGGAATTCTGTTCGGCATAGTAGAGCGTTCGATAGTAGCGCTCGGCATTGGCCACCAAACGTGCATTCTGCTCAGCATCAAAAAAACGCTGCCCATCCGCTTCGCTGTAGAACAGTCGTTGCTTTAATAAATCTCGAAGAGTGGCCAACACCTCTTTTTCACATTTTTTGTACTGCTTGTTCAACATCAGCTGAGCATAAATTGAAGGATCATTGGCCCATGGCGTTAAACAACCATAGCGACCCCTCGCCAATTCCGCTGTCTCCGGATCCACCTCTTGCAGATAATTTAATACCGCTTCAATTGAGCTGTTCAGGCTGTATAGGTCAAGCCCATAAAAACCGACAGCCCGCTCCTTATCGGCAACAGTTGCATTAAAACTCTTTAACCAGTGGCAAAATTCCAGCACTGACTGATTGGCCCACATCCAGGTCGGGAATCGGCTAAACGGCGCATCCACTAAAAGTGGGTCTGGAGATCTGTTGTGAATAAAGTGATTGATATGACTGGCATCCGGCCAATCGGCCTCGACGGCGACGATAGTAAAGCCTTTTTTCTCAATTAACTCCCGGCTTATACGCGCGCGCATTTCGTAAAACTCGGCACTTCCATGGCTGGCTTCACCGAGAAGTACCAAACGAGAACTACCGATTCGGTGTAACAGCTTCTCGAGATCAACATGCTCCACGGAGCCAAAATGTTCGCTGGATCGATAAATTAACTCTTCGAGACTGGTGGACACCTTAGCCTTTGCAGGCTCCCCTGCCTCCTCTTCCTCCCAGCCAGACACACCAATAAGTGGCACAAAATGCACAGCACCCAAATCTTCCTCTTGATAATCAGTCTCGCTTATTCGACGAATTCGCAACAACTTTTGTGTATGTATTTGGTCACCAACGGGGATAACCAGTCGACCGCCTATGGCCAACTGCTCTTTGAGTAACTGCGGAATTTCCGGGCCACCGGCGGCAACTGCAATGGCATCAAAGGGTGCCTGACTCTGCCAACCCAGAGTGCCATCACCAAACAGCACTTCTATATTGGTATAACTCATTTCAATCAGCCTGCTGCGAGCACTATCTGCGAGGATTTTATGACGCTCCACCGTATAAACCTCAGCGGCAATCTCTGCCAAGATAGCTGCTGCGTACCCCGAACCAGTGCCAATCTCAAGAACCCTGTCCTCTGGTTTCAACTGCAGAGCCGCAATCATCAAAGCGACAATATAAGGTTGCGAGATAGTCTGCCTGGCAGCTATGGGAAGAGGTGCGTCATGATAGGCAAATTCAACCAGATCTGAGGGTACAAACTTCTCTCGCGGAACAGCATTAACCGCTGCAAGCACCTGCTCGTCACGCAATCCCCGGGCAACCATTTGGTGCTCTATCATCTGCCGCTTTAATTCAACAAAATTGCTCATAAGTCGCGCCCCGCAACATTACCACCACATGAAATTACCATTCCTTAGAGCGTTCAATTGTTACAACTCCCTGCAGAGGAAAATTGACGGGGATCATAAATACCCAAGCCGTTACTTCAGATGCGCGTTAAATTCTATCCACATGCCATTTGACCGACGTCAATATTATCCCCTCTACAACCGGTTTAACTAGTTTCTTCAGAGTAATTATTATTCACCTGACAGCCGTAAGCTGGATGCCTTGAGGTTGTATGTCGAAACAGTTAGGCCTGATTAAAAGTATTGTGATTGGCATCGGTGTTGTGACCATGCTGCTTTTAGTCATGCTTTTTCTGGATATAGACAAGCAGATTCTCAGCACCCTGCAATGGCTTGATTCACTGGGTGCCTGGGCGGTTATTTGGTTTATATTAATAATCGCTCTAGTCGTGATATTGGTACTGCCGGGGGTTTTATTTACCACCGGGGCCGGATTTGTTTTCGGCATAACCAAGGGCACAGTCAGTGTTGTGATAGGTACATCACTGGGGGCCTGTATTGCATTTCTAATCGCCCGCCATCTTTTGGGGCAGCGCCTGAAGCATTATATTTTAGCCCACAATCGACTTGGCTTGATCAGTGAAGATATAAGCTCTCAGGGTTTCAAAATTGTTCTTTTAACTCGGCTGATTCCTTTTTTTCCAGGCAAACTCTCCAACTACCTGTTTGGCTTGACGGAAATGTCACTGCGGGATTTTACCCTCGCCAGCCTACTCGGATTTATCCCCTTCTCTTTACACAATGCTTATCTCGGTTCTCTGGCGGCGGATATTGCAACGCTGGGTAGTCGCCACGCAGAGCGCACTGCGCTGGAATGGGCGGCCTATGGTATCGGCTTTGTGACAACAGCATGCATTGTTCTATACCTCCATCACTGGGCAAATCGCCTGCTATCAGAAGATATCAATAATCAACCAACTCCCAATGGGGAGCCCTAATCATTTAAGGAGCTACCTGTGAACAACAGTGCCAAGCTTAATATTGTTATGTTTACCAACACCTTTACCCCTCATGTGGGAGGTGTTGCGCGATCTGTCGAAGGCTTTGCACAGCAGTATCGAAAACTCGGGCACAGGGTTCTGATCGTGGCACCGAAATTTGATAACACTCCGAGCGACGAGATCGATGTACTGCGTGTTCCAGCAGTGCAGAAGTTTAACGGCAGTGACTTCTCCGTCGCACTACCAGTATCCGGCCTGCTCAGCAGTAAGCTCGATGAGTTCCAGCCTCATATCATCCACGCCCACCACCCGTTTCTGCTGGGTATGACGGCTATACGCATTGCACGCTATCGTAATCTGCCACTGGTCTTTACCCACCACACACTCTACGAGAAATACACCCATTATGTGCCCGGAAACTCGCCAAAAATGCAGCAATTTTCCATTGAGCTAGCCACCTACTACGCCAACCTTGCCGATAGAGTCTTTGCCCCCAGCGAGAGTATTGCGGAGCTGTTGCGGCAACGAGGCGTTAATTCAAAAATCAATGTGGTTCCAACCGGCGTTAGAATTTCACAATTTGAGAATGGTAATGGCCAGCGCTTTCGCAAGGCTATGAATATCCCTAAAAAAGCTTTTGTGGTGGGTCACTTGGGTCGTTTGGCTCCCGAGAAGAACCTACCCTTCCTCAGTGAGGCAGTGGCTCAATTTATTGCATCAACCACTGCAGAGAATCACAAAGGCCAAAAGCACTCCCGGGAAATACATTTTTTGCTTGTCGGCAAAGGCTCATCAGAGGACCATATTCGCACCATTTTCCAGCGCGCAGGAATCTCCGGTCGCCTACATATCGCAGGTATTTTAAATTCCAGGCAATTAGCGGATGCCTACGATGCCATGGATGTATTCGCCTTTGCCTCAAAAAGTGAAACTCAGGGCATGGTTCTAACTGAGGCCATGGCCTGCGGGGTGCCTGTAGTTGCGCTTGATGCTAGCGGAGTCAAAGAAGTCGTTATCGATAGCACCAATGGTCGTCTGTTACAAAGAGAGAATGCCGCTGCTTTTGCCACTGGTTTAAAGTGGGTAGCCGATCAACCGCCACTGAAGCGATTATCACTATCTCTAGCAGCGCGTAAAACAGCCAGCGAGTTTTCAATGGCCAACACTGCAACTCTGGCTCTTCGGCATTATCAGGACTTATGCCATGAACGAAGTCCACGCCAAACTAAAAATTACCACCACTTAACCCAAATACTAGAGCTGATAAAAATTGAGTGGGCAATCATTGAAGGATTTGCCAATGCCGCAAGCCACTCCATTGTGACAAATCAGGCTAGACAAGAAGAATTTACAGGTGGCTAGATGCTCACAAAGGTTGAAACAATTTTTAGGCGTTGCCGCAGAGTCCTGAGTCGCAGCGAATGGCTTGGTCGTTTACTAAAACTACCCCTGTCGGCAGATACCAGCAGTACAGCCGGACTGGTTATGGTGCAAATTGACGGCCTCTCCCATCAGGAATTAAAGCGGGCCATCAAACGTGGCGAAATGCCTTTTTTAAAGCAACTTATCAAGCGAGAAAACTACCAACTTCACAGCCTTTACTCTGGCATCCCCTCTACGACTCCCGCAGCCCAGGGTGAACTTTTCTATGGCATTAAAACCGCTGTACCGAGCTTTAATTACAAACCCCATAATTCTGACAATCTAGTGCGTATGTTTGAACCAAGGGCGGCAGAAGAGGTGGAAAAGAGGTTGAGCGCAATACAGACAACTCCCCTGCTAAAGAATGGCAGCTGCTACGCCAATAACTTTACTGGCGGGGCAGCTGAAGCGCATTTTTGTCCCAGCTCTCTCGGCTGGGGCGCAGCATTACAGAGCACACGCCCTCTGGTATTGCTATTACTGGTTGTCAGTCATCTCTACAGCTTTGTTCGAACCCTGGCATTGATGATGCTGGAAACCATACTGGCAGTTGTTGATTTCACTCGCGGCCTGGTTTCCGGACGAGATTTATGGGCAGAGTTAAAATTTATTCCCAGCCGGGTATTGATTGTCATTTTACTCCGCGAACTGACCACCATTGGCGTAAAGATCGACGTCGCCAGAGGCTTGCCCATCATCCACGTCAATTTCCTTGGTTATGATGAACAGGCTCATAGACGCAACCCAAAATCGCTCTTTGCGCACTGGACACTTCGCGGTATCGATGACGCTATAGCTCGAATATGGCGAGCTGCGCTGCAATCCAGCCGCCGCAATTACGACCTGTGGATCTACTCGGACCATGGCCAACAGGAAGTGGTGTCCTATGAAAAAAACTTTGGTACAAGTTTTGCTCAGGCCGCAACCAATATCTTCAGTCGCGAATTGGGCTGCAATGTAGACTGTAAAACCACGGGCAGAAAGGGCATCCAACTGGAGCGTATACGCATGTTTGGCGGCAGGCGTACGCAAAAGATTTTCGCCGAACTCTTAGCCAATATCAGTAATGGAAAATATCCACCGCCGGAGGAGTGTAGGCCGCTACTCAGCGTAGCGACTCTGGGACCAGTGGCGCATCTCTACTTTAGTCAGGCTCTGGCCACCCATCAACTGAGCGCAATTGCTCACGCCCTGTGTACAGAGGCGCATGTGCCTGTGGTTTTATACTGCAATGCAGCTGGGCAGGTGCGCGTCTGTCGTCAGCACAGTGAATATAATTTAAAGGAAAACCCCAGCGCACTGTTTGGCAGCGACTACCCCTATCCGAATATGGCCTGTGAGGATATTCAACGGCTCTGCCAACACCCAGATGCCGGTGTATTGATAGCCTCCGGCCAATTTATTAACCCTCCTGAACATGAAGACTATCAGGCAGTAAGTTTTGCCGTGGAAACTGGTACTCACGGCGGATGGAGTAGCCAGCAAACTGATGCCTTTGCACTGCTCCCAGAGGATATCCATCTGGGGAAAACAACGTCGGAGGGATCAAGGCTTCTGGATATAAGAGATGCAGCCCTTGAGTTTATGCATCCAGAAAAAGTCACTGTGAAGAGCAGCAACAATATTGATGAGCAGGACAAACCCCTCAGCCATCCCAGCGACGGGATATCCAACCAAAGGGAGAAAAGGCTACGAATCATGACCTACAACGTCCACAGCTGCATAGGAATGGATGGCAAGCTGGCACCAGAGAGAATTGCCCGTGTTATTGCTCGCTACAGCCCCGATATCATTGCACTTCAGGAATTGGATGTTAATCGTTTGCGTACACAAAAACTTGATCAAGCGGATGCTATAGCCCGCTATCTGGGGATGCAAATGCACTTTCACAGTCCAATGCAACTCCAAAAAGAACGCTTTGGCGATGCGATACTCACAGCGTTTCCCATGCGGCTGATCAAGGCCAGCAACCTGCCGAGCCCTTCCTATAAACCCAACAGTGAACCGCGCGGTGCACTCTGGGTTGCCATTGATATTTTTGGTCATGAGATTCAACTGATTAACACCCACCTTAGCCTGCGCAGCCAAGAGCGCCGAACACAGGTTCAGAGTTTACTTGACGATAAGTGGCTCGGGCATCCCGAATGCCATAAACCCACTATCCTTTGCGGCGACTTTAATGCCAGACCTAGCACCGCCGAGTGGAAAAAACTCAACTGCCGACTCCCGGACGCCCAGGTCACACTGGCTAATCATCGGCCAAAAAAAACCTTCTTCAGCCGTCTGCCAACCACCCGAATTGACCATATTTTTATGGATAAAAACATTGAACCGCTGGCAATTTATACACCCGACAATGCTCTGGCCAGAGTGGCCTCCGATCACTTGCCGCTGATCATGGATATAAACCTGAAATTAGCCGATAAACCATAGAAACTTGTCGCTGCTAATTTACAAATTATTCTTCGGCCTCAGGGCGATATTACAATCGCCCTGAGGCGCTAGCTGTTGTAAAATCTCAGCTTCTAAAAATCTGAATTGGAATTCACATGGGCAGAGCCTACCAAAACCGCAAAGACTCCATGGCCAAAACATCCGACGCTAAAGCCAGGGTGTACAGCAAATATGGCCGAGAAATTTATGTTGTCGCCAAATCTGGCGGTCTCGATCCCACTGGCAATCTTGCCCTTCGCAGTCTTATTGACCGGGCAAAAAAAGACCAGGTTCCAACCCATGTTATTGACAAGGCGATAGAGAAAGCCAAGGGCGGTGCCGGGGAAAACTTCGAGCTTGCCCGCTACGAGGGCTACGGCCCGGGCAACTGCATGGTGATTATTGAATGTTTAACCGACAACCCCAATCGCACCTTTGGTGATGTTCGTCTATGCTTTACCAAAACCAAGACCAAGATCGGCACCCAGGGCGCAGTCAGCCATATGTTTGATCACCTAACCATTCTCAGGTTTGGTGGGCAGGACGAAGAGACCGTTCTGGATACTCTGCTGATGAGCGATGTCGATGTTATCGATATTGAGAGTGAAGATGGCATGTTGACAGTGTTCGCACCCCATACCGAGTCATTCAAGGCTAAAAATGCACTCAGCGAAGCCTTTGGCGAAATTGACTACGAAGTCGATGAAGTCCAGTTTATCGCCCAGAACACTGCCCCTCTCGACAACGATGACGACAAGGCAATGTTTGAGCGCTTTATGGATATGCTCAATGACCTGGACGACGTCCAAAATATCTATCACAGTGTAGAAACCGAGTAATATTATTACTTACAGCGAATTAAACGCTGTGTATTATTAATACTGGCTGAGCAGTATTACAATCTCAGCAAGGTTGAACCTGATGTCATATAACTGACATCTGCAACCATCACACCCTAAAGTAATCTTTTAAAGGAATAGGACAAGATGTCTGTGCAAGAGAAAGTATTTGTTGTTGTCGACCCCACCGCCAGTGAACATATCGCCCTGCAGCGTGCCATTATTACGGCAAGATTCCGAACACCATCACCCACTTTTTATATTTTTGTTGGCGTTGACAGCGAGAGTGTCGATACTCGGGCCACCAATGATGCACTGTTTAAAAATAGCGAATGGTTCGAAGATGAGATACATGCCCCTCTCAGAAAAGAAGGCCTGGACTACAAAATTGAAATTTCCTGGTCCAGTGAATGGCAGCGTTCAATTCTAAAATCAGCGAACACCTTTGGGGCCGATCTTATTCTGCTACCAATTTCGAAGAAAAAGAAAAATGCCTTGCGCTTCACATTCAGTGAATCAAAGTGGAAAGTACTAAAGAAGGCAACCTGCCCGGTTATCCTGGTGCGTCCAGGTGCAGCAGAGCAGCGCAAAACTATTCTCGCTGCGGTTAATTTCCAAGCTATTGGCACCCAGCAGAAACTGCTTAACGCCAATATTCTCGCTCACGGAAAATGGTTAGCTGAAAACTACGGCGCTGACTTGCATGTCGTCAATGCCTATATCGACTCTATGCACTACCCTGACCGCGGAAATCTGGCAAAAGAAGCCGGTTTGGCCTCTAAAAATATCCATGTAGTCAAAGGCTATACAGATGAAGCTGTTGCTAAAACAGCCAAGAAACTGGATGCTGATCTGGTTATTATGGGTACCCTGGGACAGACTGGCCTGATTAAAACCCGCCGAGGCAATACTGCTGAACGGGTTATTTCTGCACTGGATGTGGATATTGTGGTAGTAAATACAGAATACGAAAGTTAGGAAAGGTTTGAAGACTAATAAGCTTTGATCGATAAAATGGAGGGGCTGAAACCCCTCCGTTTTTTTATGGCTGAGGGCTCCTTACTCGCTGAGGGCTTCTTACTCGCTGAGGGCTCCTTACTCGCTGAGGGCTCCTTACTCGCTGAGGGCTTCTTACTCGCTGAGGGCTCCTTACTCGCTGAGGTGTCTTTATAGCCGACTACAAAGTTGCGGATAGAACCAGTAAAACAGCATCGCCGCGATGACCACACCACATAAAATACCTGCTAAAAACCCAACTCGAAAGCGTATCTTCTTGGGTAGATAAACAGTTCTTTTGCGCGCTTCAAACTGCCGCTCAAGATGACTCAACTCCTCGTCGGCCCAGGGCTCGAGCTCTTCAAGAGCAGCTCGAATCTTTTCAGCATCACTTATTTCAGACATCCATCAGAGCAAATTCAGTCAACGCCTTGGCAGTTTGATCCTGCGCGCACTCAATATGGGTTTCAACAACGGACTCAGAGACCTCAAGAAGATGGGCAATATTCGTTTTAGACATTCCCTTGAAATGATACAAAAGAAAAATATAGCGGGTTTTTTCCGGCAGCTGAGAGAGACTTTCTTTCAATGACTCCTGCCTGAGTTCATTTAACAAAACCTTGTAGGCCGAACTATCCTCGCCCGAGAAATTCTGCAGACTTTCAGGATTGCCGTAGTATTGGCTATCCAATTTGCGCTTACGCAAGACATTTAAAGCCAACCTAACCGCCATACTGAATAGGTAGCGACGCAAATTGCCAACATCCTGATTGTGTTTGATGCGAATAAGCTTTAGATAGGCATCCTGAGCCAACGCCTCAGCGCTCTCTTCATCGCCGAGCTTGCGCACCAGCAGGCGGCGCAATTCGTCCGAGGTGTCCTGATAGAGTTGCGTAATCTCAGCACTTGTGATGCCAGCACCAGCTGCAGTCATTTCCAAAATAAGCCTCTCCAACTCTAGATTCTCAGCTTCTAGATTCTCAGCTTCTAGATTCTCAGCTTCTAGATTAAGGGTTTTGTTTTGCGGTTTATGACTCACCTTGTCTCCTGCACATCCATTGTCTAACAACCATCCTGTCGTTAGTAGTTACTCCGAGATTCCCTGTTTCGGTCAACCGACCCCTGCGCTTTACAACGCAACGAGCCGGTATACTTAATAAGACTCCAAAAGCTCTTAAATCCCTACCCTTAGAAAAATATTTTCACCCCTGCCACACCGATAAGAGCTCTATCTATCCCCAGGTAACAGACAAATCTGGTCTATTATTTATTCCATGCAACCAACAGAAAATTCACAGGACAACTCCTCAGATAATCCCCAGCGCCAACTTAAACGCGCTTTAAATCTTCCGTTAATTACCCTCTATGGGCTGGGGACAACCATTGGCGGCGGCATCTATGTATTGGTCGGTAAGGTCGCAGAGCGCGCCGGCATGATGGCGCCGATTTCATTTGTCGCGGCAGCACTGCTGTCAGCATTTACCGCACTCACTTTTGCAGAGCTATCCAGCCGTTTCCCGAAAAGTGCCGGTGAAGCCGTCTATGTACAAGAAGCTTTTAACTACAAACAGCTGGCTCTGTTTGTTGGCATTCTGGTAATCCTCAATGGCTGTGTATCCGCCGCCGCTCTAGCCAATGGTTTTGTCGGCTATCTGCAAACCTTTCTACCCATTCCTGACTGGACTGCCATTGTAGTGGTCAGTATGGCTCTGGGACTGCTTGCAGCCTGGGGCATAGGTCAGTCGGTCAGTGCCGCGGCAATAATTACCCTGATAGAAATAGCCGGGCTGCTATTAATTATCTGGGTTGCCCGGGATGAATTTTCCACAGTCTCTGTGCGCAGCCATGAAATGCTGCCCGGGTTGGATGGCGCAATATGGCTGGGGATTCTAAGCGGTTCATTTTTGGCTTTTTATGCCTTTATCGGCTTTGAGGATATGGTCAATGTTGCAGAGGAGATCAAAGACGTTGAGAAAACATTACCCCGCGCGATTATTATCACTCTGGCACTAACGACATTAATTTATTTTCTGGTTACCCTAGTAGCAGTGCTCAGTATCTCACCCCTCGAACTGGGCCAGCAAAAAGCCCCGCTCAGCTATATCTATCAGATTAAATCCGGTTCCGACCCAGCGCTCATCAGTTTGATTGGTATCTTTGCGATTCTAAACGGTGGCTTAATTCAAATGATTATGGCATCGCGGGTTTTATACGGTATGAGCCGCCAATCCCTTGCGCCCAGTTCATTGCGTTTTATGGGCGACATTAACCCACGAACCCAGACCCCGGTTAAGGCCACCGCCTTTGTTGTTTTACTGGTTAGCTTTTTAGCGCTGAGTTTTGATATTGAAGGTTTAGCGGAGACCACATCACTCATGATTTTAATTATTGCGACACTGGTTAATGCTGCACTGCTGCGTTTAAAATTTGCTGAAGGTGACAGGCCGCAATTAACCGGCATAACGGTACCTCTATGGGTGCCCCTTTGCGGTTTGATTGTCAGCTGTAGTTTTGCGCTGATGATCGCAATAAGCCTGGTGAAATAGGCATCTAATCAACAACTACCTACCAGTTGTCACGCAGTGAGCGCAGAGCAACAAACACCTGCTCCTCTGATGCCGACTGACAATTGAGTCGCTCTCGTATCTGCGGGCTATCAAGGCGGAAAAAACTATTAAACAGCCGCTCGTCACCAATACAGGTGGTTATTGGCACAATCGTTGGATCAGATTCCATAGCGCGCTCTAACCAGATTTGAGCATTGCGATTATCCGGTTCCAGGCTCAGGGTAAAACGCAGGTTATTTTCCAGATACTCATGGCCCGGATAGACAACCACATCATCCTCCAGACTGTGAAACTGTTTAGAGACAGTTTGATAAAGAATTTCAGCATCACCACTGCGACAGTGGCCGACACCGGCATTAAACAGCGTATCGCCGGTAAATACGGCTTTGGTTTGAGACTTATCGAGCACCAAAAAGCACAGATGAGCGAAGGTATGGCCAGGGGTATCAAGCACTTGCAGCTCCGCACCACTATCAAGGGCTATTTTCTCACCTGCCACCAGTGTGCGGCTTAGGCCTGGAATCTTGCCCTGGCCATTGGCATGTGCCCAGACTTCACAGCCGTGCTGGGCAACTAAAGCTGCGTTCCCCTGAATATGATCCCAGTGTTCGTGGGTATTGATAATTGCTTTGAGGGTTAGTTGCTTGTCGGCAAGAAGCTTGTTTACCAGCTTTTCATCCCAGGGGTCTATGGCAATAGCGCTGCTATCTGACAACTCGATCAGATAGGTGAAGTTGCGCAACTCGCTGGCGGTGTAGATTTGGTGGATTTTCATGATGGCCTCTGCAGAAGCAAAATCTTAATTATTTTTTAGAACGATAACGACTAGACAAAAGAAAAGCCAATTAAAAATCTTGGGCTATATTTTCACTACAAATCATTATTATTACAAAAATCGATCGGTAAAAAAAAACACATTACACATAAACAAATTACACAATATGTGTCTGTAAATAATTTAGACGTCAGTAATAATGCGAGCTATGAACTTAAAAGAAAAAATAGGTGTGAGATTAAAGAGGCGGCGCACAGATAAAGGCATGTCTCTTAAGGAATTGTCCGATGCATCCGGAGGCCTTTACTCTCCATCAAGGATTGGCAATTACGAACAGGGTATTCGGATGCTGCCGCTGGAAGTTGCCAATGCCTTAGCAATACCTCTGGGATGCTCGGCAACCTATCTTTTATGTTATGACGAAAATAAAACTATTAGCAATATGTCACAGGCCCAACAGGAGTTGCTTAAAGCTTATATGGCGGCACCGGCGGCGCTTCAGGAGGGTGTTCGACGCCTCTTAAATGTGAAAGACTGATTAAAGTTTGGGTGATTTTAACGCAGCGTTCATCAGTAGTTTCAGCTATTGCACTGATAATTTTTTGCCCTTCAGCAGATTCAGAACTAGTTTTTGTAAATTTGAATTTCATCCCCTTCCTCACAGCGCCACATTAGCCAACAAGTAATTCATTTTTACCTATACGATCATGAGTAGTCAAATATTGTTTTTGTTGTGAACGCTTTGACACTCGATTGATACGGAGGTTTTGGTTTGCTGGGGTGGGGTTTTTCAACCCCACCGAGGCGCATGCGACGTCCGTTGCAATTGTCGCTGTAAAGCAGGGTAAATCACCGCTGGGTCACTTAAATCTCACCACCCTACCACAGCGTTTTTACATGCTTGTAGGCTAATATTTTTTCATCTGCTGTAATCAATGGATAAGAGGTCTGTCTGGCCAAGGCAACAATCATTCTGTCTGCTGGATC
>Ga0213869_10001920_pt1 | contig 14975 bp, 22 predicted proteins | sample PICome_10_FD_160083 | JGI IMG/M metagenome (GOLD analysis project Ga0213869, IMG submission 160083) | Coastal seawater microbial communities near Pivers Island, North Carolina, United States - PICO132 | ecosystem: Environmental > Aquatic > Marine > Coastal | place: USA: North Carolina...
ACCTTGATCGACAATAATACCGCTACTGCTTGTACCGTGTGGATTAAACCATACGAAGATTCACAATTTGAAGTTAATCCAGAACAAACGGATGGAGCTAGATTAGGTCGAGCAATAGCTCGTGCTTATCCTGCAGCATCAAATGAAGAAATCTTTGCATCAGCGTCATTATCTGGTGGAACTCTCATTGTTGAGAAAAACCCAAAATATAACAACGCATGGCTTTGGACGATCAAGGTATAATCCTTGATAAGATATAGTCGGAACTTCACAACCCCTCTAAGGGTATATCTCTTAGAGGGTTAATTCTCTTTCATCTTATTGTATATAGTAAAAGCAGTAAGAGTATAAATTAGCATCGACCAGGCGACCGCTACGGCTTCGACTCTTCTAGGTGCGACTATTGAGGCTGCTAATGTATAGGTCGCGTTAGTCGCGTCTAATACAGCGACACCCGCACCTCTAATCAAATCTAAAGCTCCTTCAGCTAACTGATCGCCTAATTCATCAAAGAACTCGACTACGGATTCTATGATAGGTACACCCGCCTCAATAAAAGTATCAGCTGCCTCCTTTGTTACTTGTTGAACTACACCATCTTCATTTCTATGATACCATATTCCACCTAGTAACATAACTGCCGGAAATAGAGCCATTATTTCACCCTCTTTTGAATCTTAATTGCCTGGTTGAATACTAATAGAATTAGAAGTGATGAAGGAATAGCTACGATCGAGCCTTTCAAAACACCCTCCGACACGTAGCCAACACGGATGAGCGTAGTCTCTAACTTATCTCCTATTGTCTCATCTGGGTTAACGGTACTAACAACGGCTAAACCTAATCCAGCAATAGCCACACCGCCAACCGCTAAACCTAGTAAAGGGAGAACCATTACATAACCTTCTTAGCAAACAAACCTACGACAACCAGACCAATTAATAAGAACCTTTGATTATCAGTTAAACCAGGAAAAGAAGAACCATCATCGTCATCATCAGAACTAGAACCCCCACTAGAACCGTCATCACCAGAACCAGAACCCGAACCCTGCTCTTCAAGCTGTCTTATTCTCCAATCTTCCAATATCCAATCTCTAGCCAATTGTTCATTAATTGAACCTACATTACTATTATTATCACTAGCTACAATTTTACCGTTAAGATCGTCTCTTGAAACTTCCCAGAACTTATCTCTGAATCTAGCCGTATAATCGTATAATGCGAACCTACCACTTCCGGTATTACTACCACCAGATGAGCCACCGCCAAAGTCGCCACCGCCACCACTTCGACCGCTTGATCTTTCTTGTGTCGGTACGGACTTTTCATATCCTGGTAATATTCCTCCTTTAGCGTACATTTAATTCACCTTTTTTCAATTCTTACAAATGAAAACATACCCGCCATACCTGATGACTTTTTAGTTCGCCATTGAAATTGAGGTTTATTTTTTCTTAACGCTTTTAATGTTGAATCTTTATCTCTTACGGGTATAACTGCGTAAGGTTTCCATTTCTTAGCCATCAATAAAGCCCCCTTTTCTTTGCTCGCTTTGAACCTGTACTTCTCTTACGTTGACTTCTTCTCTTAGAAGTAGCGGCAGCTTTAGAAGCAGCCGCACGAGTCTTATAGACCCGTTTTAATAATTTACCAGATACATAAGAACGGACACGGTAACCACCGCGAACCTTGTCGATCGGCATCTTATTGCCCCCCCTTTAATACTAGAAAGGCTATTACTATTAATGCTATTGTGTTTGCTTCGCTCATATCATTTCCTCCATTCCTAAATCGAATCCTAATGTTGCTGATACCATAACGGCTAATAACTTTGCTATTCTTGCTATTGTCTCAAGTTTAGTCATTAATTCAAGATGATTAGTTTCTAAATTGTAAAGTCTATCTTTTACTTCCTCTATATCATCTTCTAATCTAATGATTCTGGTTAAGTTTTCTTTTACTGTCATATTAATCACTCTGGGATAGGGTATTCATTCCAGGCATCCGCCGCCTCGTTTGAATCTGTAAAGTTTTGAGGTAAATCTCTTAAGAATTGTCTATAATCAATCCATTCCTGGGAAGGTGTTTGATCGCTTAAGAACATATAATCGCATTCAGATAATATATGTTTTCTCATATTTTTAATTGAAGGCCAATCAACATTATTCATAGTATCGGATATTATCTCTTCACCGTGATATATTATTTCTCTTCTATTAAACATATTTTCACCTCATGCTATTTTTAATCCTAATTTGATTGCACCATAAAAGGTAGGCGATAAGTTACTTTGTGTTATTGTTCCGGGTAATGTATTATTTGAGCTACTCAAAGATAATACAGATTGCTGATTCATACCCGCACTAACCGTACTTGAAGCACCAACCCAAACTAAACCAGAATTAGATTCAGCACTAAAACCGATAGAATTGGTACTATTATTTCTAACCCATACATACCAATATTGAGTACCGGCGGTCAAAGCAGCTGTCCCGCTAAATGAAGTTTGAAAACTTGAACCTGTTGATGTGCTATTCATAACCGCCAATGTCAAAAGAGAATCGGGCGCTCCGTTTGAATCTGAATATATACCTATGGATAGTTTAGTAGTAGCTGTAGCATCAGCCGTAGTTACGTTAATTCCTATTTCCGTTACATCACCAGAAACAGGAGCTATAAACGGGCGACAATGTGGGGTATCAACCGAACCCGTTGTTGATGAACCGGTTGAATAACTACCCCAAGGGGCTGATTTTGAAACTAAGAATCTCCTGTAACTAGAATTAATATTATTCTTTGTATTTACCTGGTTCCAAATACTAGAACCACCACTAGGCGTAGTCCACGAAGCAGCCGAACCCGATCCATTCGATGTTAATACTTGACCGGAAGTACCATAGTTAGCACCTTCTAAACCTATTTCAGCATTTGAGGTTACTCTAAACTTTTCCGAACCCCCTACACTGAAAGCCGCTTCATTATCAGTCGGAAAAAATAAACCTGTATTTGGGAATGTATAAAATGAAGGTGAAGAAGCCGAACCGTTACCCGCTTGATGGGTGTCCGAATATGTATTTCCCGAAACATATAATTTTGCTGAAGTACCTGCGTTTATACCTATGGTAACATTTCCGTTAGATTGTACTCTAAAGGGTGTACTATCGGGGTTTGCTGAATCTTCAATAAGTATTCCATCGCCCGCACCTGTTTGAGTTATTCTCATTAGTGGCTCGCTGCTTGAAGCCTCAAGAACAATTTTTTCAGCCGATGCCGTATCATCATAAGTTAATATCCCTATTCCACCAAATGAACCACCGTTATTATATTGAATCTGGGTATCACTACCGCCAGGCGAACCACCACCACCACTTTCAGCAGCCCACCCCGCAGCAGTAGCCGAAGTAGCTTTCAAAACATAACCCGTAGCAATTGCTGAATTATCTAATTCAACCCCATCTAACTTAATTGTACCCGTACCGTTTGGTGTGATACTAATTTGACCATTAGCACCATCAGCAATAACAATAGAACCACTTGAAGCACTACCCGTTGTTAGTTCTAAATTAGTACCCGAAGGTGTAGTAACTTTAGTCCCTGTTTCAACATATCCACCAACGGTTAAGTCACCCGTTGAAGGGTCATAAGTCAAACCTGTTGAACCTGCTTGAACACTTGCTGCCGTCCAGTATGAAACTTGATTAGCTGAACCCGTACCCGTTACCGTACCACTTGTTAGAGTTCCTAAAGATAAATCACCTAAAATAACTTGAGAAGAACTGCCAGCACCAGATATGTTAAACGTACCCGATCCCGTTATTGGGCTTCCGCTGATAGAGAGAGCTGATCCGCTTTCAGTTAATGCTACGGATGTAACTGTACCACTTGTTAGAGTTCCTAAAGATAAATCACCTAGAATAACTTGAGAAGAACTGCCAGCACCAGATATGTTAAACGTACCCGATCCCGTTATTGGGCTTCCGCTGATAGAGAGAGCTGATCCGCTTTCAGTTAATGCTACGGATGTAACAGAACCCGAACCCTTATTGTTGAAAGTATTCCAATCTGTCGCAGTTAAAACACCCGTTGCTGATGCCGAAGCATTACCTATTGAAATACTAGGTGTCGTAGTAGGACTTGTAATAGTAATAAACGCTTGAGAAGTCCCTACACTTGTAACCGTACCACTGGTTAAAGTTCCTAAACTTAAATCACCTAGAATAACTTGAGAAGAACTGCCAGCACCAGATATGTTAAAAGTTCCCGCGCCCGTTATTGGGCTTCCGCTGATAGAGAGAGCTGATCCACTTTCAGTTAATGCTACGGATGTAACAGAACCTCCGCCTCCCGAACCGTTAGCAACCCATTCAAACTGACCAGAAGATGCTTGATAAGCGGCGACTTCACCATCAGCCGGACTATCAATAGCCGCTATTCTTGAAGGCGGAACTCTTGCATTGACCGAACTCATTGACTATCAGCTATCCATATTTCTATAACCTGGTCACCTACCGGACTAACAAAATACATTTGCTGATATTGTGCTAGAAATCCAACAGAATTAGAGACATCAAATACATATTGAGAACCCCCTAGTAAAGTGAAGTAATTCGTTCCGGTAGTACCAACATCGAACCGATCATATGCAATACGCATATCTAAAGTACCAGAATTGTATAACAATATTTTACCAGAACCAACAAGAGCTAAGTCGATCGCTTCCACGACCCCTTCATTCAATGTTACTCTTAACATCCTACCCATTATATCACCTCATGTTGAAGGAAGTAAGTGACAGGGGTTTTAATTCCCCTATCACTCATCTTAATCCCTCCCGTCATGCTTAGACTGTTTCAGTAGTAGCCGCTAAAACAGCTTGATTAGTGTTAGTTACAACGGGTTGAGTTTGGCGACCTATTAGTTCACCAGCACCGTTAACGGGTGCTACTATTACAGGTGTGTACGTTCGCACTGTCGCTGCCGTACTATTTACCTGGAATCTGATGTCTCCACCATCTAAAGATAGACCAAACAAAGGTACGAATAATCCGCCAGCGACTTGAATAGCGTATGTTTGTTGTGTGGTTGATACGCCGTCATCAGCATATACTACCCCATTATACATATCACCATTAAACGCCTGGATCATTGAAACAGGCATGGAAAAGTCGCTTTGCGATAAAATCCTCAATCCATCCATCTCATCGGCTGCTGAATCGTTTTGAATTAATACACCCGCAACAGTTCCAGGAACACCTTGAGGTAATCTAACGATTACTTGTTCTTCGGAAATGCTATGGTTGAAGCTCGTTGAAGCAGCAACGGTAGTAGTAGTAGTCATTCTATCGTTAAATCTAAACCAGACCTGGAAAGTACCAGAAGTAACAGCAGCAGCAGTAGCTGCATAGCCTAGAGTATATTCTAGTCTTGAAAGTGCAGGAATATTTCTTCCGACAGGGATCCTGAAATATACCTCTTTAGTTAAGTCGCTCGGTACTTCAACCATACGACCAGAACCTAGAGAGTTTAGGAAATAACCGAATTGAGAAGGAGCATTGTTAGCAGCCGAAGCGTAACCGCTTCTAAAATCTGTAATTGTAGTCCCGTTAAGAATTAATCTTAGAGATTGAATACAATTTCCAAAGTCCCCTACGATAGCACCCGTAGCATTAACGGTAGTAATTTTGATTATAATTTCATCTAAAGCACCAGAAGCCACTTGCATACCTCTATTGTATGTTGTAGCACCTGCGTTTGAAGGAAGATCTGTAGTATTGCTTTCCTGCAGCGAATAACGCACACCGGAAACTCTTGTTCCACTAGGATTCATTGTCATACTTTTTCCTCCTTATTTCTTTGAGATTGCTTGTTGGATTGAATCCATTGGAGCGGCGAAAATCGCAGCACCAATAGCAACCCCAAGACCGAGAGCGAGATAGTCCACTAATCCCATAGCGGAGAAGCTAGGTAAAGGCAACATAATTATAGCCCCCTTCCAGCGACCCATTCGTCAAGCGTTTTTCCGTCAAGCACGTAAGTAGCTAATCCGTTTGATATAGCTACCAATCCTAAATAGCCGAATGATATTCCTACCCCAGCCAATACATTATTCAAAATCATGTGAGCCGACCTAATTTTGTAGGGTATATTAATCCTTCATTGTATCACAATATCTAATAAGCCTATGATTGACGGCTGTATATGGCGAATCATAACATACGTTGTGAATGTGGTGAAAAAGTCTCACGCCTATGTATTAGAAAGAGAATAGACGGGGATGATCGACCAACCTCAAGACTACCATTCAAAGGAATTGGTTATTATTGTCAAGAATGTCAAAAGATTCATTCACTCGATAGGACTCATGAGAGTCTTAGTACCCTTAACTAAATCATACCAGGCAAATGAATAAGGTGTTTTAGTAATTTCAATTTGAGAAGTTTCTAAATCAACACCGAACCTTTTCTTAGCATCTGAATATGAATTGACATAAGGTAATCTAAAAGTCAATAAATGTTCTGTTGAACCCTCCATTAGTTTATTCACGACAGGCGAATGAGCCACTAGAACGGCTCTTATTCCCTTTGACCTCCCTGTCAAAACTAGGCGTTTAGAGCTTCCGGACGCACTTTTTCGACTATCTAGTATAATTTGAGCATCATCCAAAATTATTACGGCTTTGAAATCTTCACCGTTAGATTCTCTTAAAGCGAATACTAAATCTATGGCCGCATCGGTTTCGGCTTCAAAGAATACAGGATCGGGATAAAAAATAGTTAGTCTATTTTTTCTTATTGATTTCTGTAATTGGAATAATGTAGTCGGTCTAGTCTTAGGATAAGAAAACTCATGTTTAGGACAGATGTAAAGAACTCTTAGGTTTTCATCTTCATTAGATTTCAAGAAGGCATCTAAGCTCTTTGCTAAAAAATATGACTTACCGCTTCCAGGCATCCCAACCAATTGAACGCTCAAGGCCTTCTTATCTGGTAAAAATAATTTATTCAACATTGACATATTATAACCTCAATTCGCCCGGTAAATAAGGACATTTCCAACGCCTTCGTTGAATTAGATTCTTAGAGTTAGGGTTTCTTTTCCAATTACCGCGTATTTTACCAGACCTAGAACAATAACTACGTTGACGAGCTGAACCAGGCTTACCGACTTTAACTTTAGAACTTACTTTAATCGTTTTCTTAGTGTAAGGATTTCTAATTCTGGGCATCAAGTCCACCTATGTCAACAGTCTGTAAAGACTTCTCTAAGCGTCTTGCTTTTATTCTTTTACCTAAAAAGGGTATTTTCTCAATCATTCTTCCAACACCCGCGAACCTACCCTTGAATGGGTTTTTATCTGATTCAGCATGAATACGTGAGATAGGTACATAGAACCAATATGAATTGGCGATGACGGCGAAGGTCGTTTTACCTACGACTTCACCGATCATAATACCATTTTCTTGAAGTGCTTCATCCGTTGTTGATGCTATCCATTCATAATCCTCATTTGTATGTTTAATCGGTTCAGCGTTATTATCTTCTAGTAATGCCCTTCTATATCTGGTTAGAACATGATCCGTCGTTCTGTACCCTAACTTTAGAATAGCTAAATTATTTTGTCTTTCAATTTCTTGTTGTTTCTTTGTTTTCTTTGAACTAGAATCTGTTACACCTCTAATCTTCTTGAGAGTAGTAGGAATAACCTCAACCGTATCTCCTGGGTTTGAACCGAAGTCAAATGTAGTCCAAGCCGGAGAATCTTGTTCAACCTCTTCAATAACTTGACTTTCATTTTCACTTTCACCTACACTTTCAGTTTCAACGGGTTCTAAACTTTTTGAATGAGTCCAAGCAGCCTTACGGGTTTTATGTGTCGAACCGTCTGTGGCTTCCCAAAAAGGATTACCTTCTTCATCAGTTCTCTTAGTGGTATAAATACCCATTATTATTCCTCTTCTTCTTTGATTACTAACAATTTTACGTTGATCGCGTAAATATGCCCTTCATCATGTCTTACTACCTGGTATTCATTTCCGTTTTCGTCTTTTATTCTGTTACTCATTTTAATTAGCCTCCCAATCACATTCAAGACATGATACCTTTTTGACTTTAAGCCTATCTTGAGTTAATGTGAATATTAACAAATCTCCGCATACCGGACATTTGCGACCATACCATGCCGACCTTAAATCGCATGAATCAATCCAAGTTTGAACCGACTTAGAACGCTGATGTGTGTAAGAATGGTTATCATCCATTTGTAACACCTCGATTTATATTTTGAGTAGCCATAGCAGCTAAGAACTCTTGAATAACCGGATGACTCAAAACTTCGGTTTGAGCCGCTGAAAATGAAGTTTCGACATCATGTCCTTGATTTCTAAAATTATTATAATGATGTACGAATAAACCCGCACCGAATCCGAAGGTGGCGGGCTGATTCTGTAAAGGAGATATGTGAGAATCAATGAAAACATTAGTCATTAAACGTTCTGACGGTTCGGTAGCAGCCGTTAGAAGATCGTCAAGAGCGTTTCTAAAATCAACATCATTCAGCCCGACCACGAAGTTTCAAGTATATGTAGGGTTTTAGAAGGTTACGTTTCTTTTAACCTATAATTCGTTCCTGTATGAGTTTTAATCCTTTCAATTCTAGGATGACATCTTAGTATCTGGTGAAGCGTTTGTGGCATCAACATTAGACTGTACTCACGTTCTAACTTATACACTACGTCTCTTGAAGATAGTTCACCCGTTTCAAATAATATACGTTCTGTATTTGTTCTAACTAAAGCTCTATACCGTTTCTTTGATACTACCAATTAATCACCCTCGTAAAAAATCGAGTCTCTTTTTTCTGTAATAAGTTCCGTTCCAGGTATCAAACCTCTTCTTAATGCACTAAATAACTTAACCGTTGTTCGGCTTCGTTGAAGTTTCCTCATGTCTCCGGCATCATCGAGATATTCGCCTTTGTCGTTTTTGACTTGAACACCCTTAGCCTTGACTTTACGTTTATTATTGTCTTTATCATACCATGTATAGGCTTTTTTACGCCAGTAAATTGCCTTGGCGATAGTTACAGGCGTTTCAAGTTTCCATTGACCTAATTCAGTACCTAATGAAATAAGTTCTTCAAATCGTTCCTTTCCTTCTTCTCTTATATGGACGCTATCCGTGTCAGAATAAAGAGAGTGTTCACCTCCGGCTATAATAGCTTCAGCTAATACACACCGAGCGTATGAACAAACAAAAGCCGAGAAACCGAACCATTGAGAAGAGTTTGAACCCGATGTAGTATGATGATCGAGTAAGTAAGGATAGTTCATATTTTTCCTATCATAGAAACATAATTCATAACGCTCATTATAATTCTTCTTCTTTTGAGCCTTTTCTATATCTTCTGGGTTTTCAATCCTGGTCGGTTTTGGACGCAGCCCGTACCTGCCATACAATGAATTAAGGGCTAATTTCGCGACCATTTCCCTTGAATCTCCTTGTGCTTTGTATTCTTTTCTTAATTTATACAAACCGTTAATGTAATTCATAAAAGGTCTTATTCCTCTTGATTTATTCAATTCATGTATTTCCTTGATAATCCAACCTTCTTTCAAAGCTAATCTTATTTCTGGTTCACATAACCAACCAGAAAACTCACTTCGATTAAAGTCAAGCCTTCCGTCATCACCTAATACGGGTAAAAATCTTTCAACACCTTCGGGTGCATACATCTCAAGATTTGCCCAACAAACATATAGAGGATCGTTAATAATATTCAATAAAGCGTTTTTAGTAGCACCAACACGCCAACACTTAGTCAAATCTGGAAATAAATTAGCCGGATGAGCCATGACAAACGGGTACATTGAGTTAGCGTCATATTCTAGTACGTTCTTGACTTCTTGACCTGGTATAGCATGAATCAATTGAGTCCTACCGCCCCAATAAGCCTCGTTTAGAGTATCGTTAAAATAAGGGTCTGTTTTCGCAGCATTTTGTCTTTTACCGCTTTTCTTGTCTATCCAACCCCAATGCTCCGGCCATGATGTAGCACACCAGATGCGGTAGGAAATAGATGCAATAGTCAAGGGGAGGGCTGTATCATGTCTTGACATACCCATTGATGAGGCATAGAAGTCATGTATGTCTATTATACCTCTAGCTAATATTTTACAATCCAACAAACAATAGGAAATATCTTCTTGAGTTATTTCTCTTTTATTGGCTTCTATAAAGTCGATCGGTGTTTCTCCTTTAGGCATTTTGAAACTATCACCTAAAGCACTTAATTTCATAGGAAACAAATGCTTACTATCTCTATACTTAACTTTATTATGTCTGATTTCATAAATATTAGTTCCTTGAGCAATCTTACGAGCCTGGTAAGCCTCTTGAAGATTTAAGATAGAAAATAAGTCAAAACCAAATGAATTATGAGCATATACTATACACGGAGCATTCTCTTCAAAATATGATCTTGCTAATTCTGGTGAATAAAATACTTGTTCTTCACCTGTATTGATATTCCTTGAACATCCAAAAGCGAAAGCCTGTGAGTTTAGCCCCCATGTCTCAATATCATAAACGAATACATTACCTGTATATGCCTTAGCTGCTCCGCTCGCTCTAATCCAATGTTTTGAACTCATTTAATCTCCCTCCGTCTTTAGTCAATTGACCGTATGCTCTATTAATATAATTCTCACGTTCTTTCCTTTTACGTTTTGGAAATTGTCGAGCGTTTGTATAAGGTTTAGACTTTTTATTTACAATTCTAGCCGATGTAGGATGTAAAAAAGCGGCCACTTGTTTAGTAATTCCGCCAGGAACTTGAAACTCTTCGTTAAGTTCGTTACTAGCTTCCCTCAATAACGGCTCAAAACCGCGTTTATTGAAACTAATGCCATACACTTCATAAGCACCCTTCGGGTTTATGAAAAGTTCGTCAATGGTTTCTTGAAATATAGTAAATACCGTTCTTATATTGTTTGAAGTTTGTGAACCTTGAGAATACTTAGGTGTAATATACAGTTCACGAACCTCCCATGATTGAGAAGATTGATCGAGAAATATTCCAATTCCATAAGAAGAAATTACAAAATTACCGTCTAATGTAAAAGGAGGAACTTGACCCTCCCAGGATTGCTCAAAGTTTTCTTGAGTTACATAAGGTTTGAAATATGAAGTTACGTTGAACTTTTGTGTCTGGGTTAATTCTGTTTTCAACAATCGTCTTAATGACCTTAACTTTGATTCTGGTTTCCCGGTAAAGCCTAACTTACCCGCTATCTTCAACCGTTGCCCGCGATTACTCTCTCTATACATTATCAAGAGTTTTTCACGCGGGGTTAAGCTCATTGATTAGCCACCTTCTCACGCCATTCTAAAGCGTATTGTAAACAATTAGCACAATTCTTAGTAGTAGGGTTTTCTTTATGTTTTGAACAATGTCTTTTAGTCCATCGTGCATCATAAGACCACGCTAATGAATCACTAGATTCTAACATTTCACCATATCTTTTCATACCATTTATTTTTACACCAAACCCATGTAATTTTATATCTTTATGATGAAAATATTTTACAATTCTTTCAATATCATTTGTATTTTGTCTCCTACATACTGATCCTAAACCGACTAAAGGTTCTGAACGTAAATCAATATTATTCGATTCAAACATTTCAAAGCAATTCTTATAATCTTCTAAAGAATATCCTTGAAGTACGGGGATAATAGCTACTTCGGTATCTAATTTCCTTAATTTAATTAAATTATTAACCGTTCTTTTTTGATGTTCATTTATTGTTAAACCTGTTTTTTCAATAACGAAAGGTTCACACATCCAATCTTGTTGAGCCGCCCATAATAAACCAGGTGTTTCATTAATACGATTTACTCTATCTATATACTCTTGTTCGGTTAAAGTCCATTTACCATGCATATTTAATTCAGTAAAACCGCCACTATCTAAAGCCCAATTACCCATAGCATCAAGTGAAGATTTCCTTTTATCAAAAACCCTTCTTGAAATAAATAAAGGTACGTTTGTTTTCTCTAAATGATTAAGAACGTGAGTTCCTAAATAAAATGTCATTCCTCTTCCACCTTTTTATCAAAATCAGTTAACTTCATTTGTTTAATTTCACATCTAGCATTCATATGACCCTTGAATAACCATTCCGACCAAGTAATTTCCTGTAAGCAATATACACATCTCATCTTATTCACCATCTAACAAGTATTCTCTCACATCGAGCCTGTCCGAAAGATTACGAACTAAACCCGTAACTCTTCGCCTTAGTCGCTGTACTTCATTGTTATCCCTAATACCTGCCGACTCTATACGATCTATGTCTCTTTTCAATTGCTTGATGTCTTTTTTCATTTCTGTTATTTCTTTTCTTATATCTTTCATTGTTTTATTCCTCCTATTATTGCTTTAGCTACTGCCGGTACTACCGCATTACCTATCATAGTCCATCGGTTTTTCTGTGTCCTGGCTTGAGTCATATCATACTTAGGGTCAAACCCTTGAAGAGTCAAAGTTTCTTCAATTGTTAATGATCTTATCTTTTTGGGCTTTGTTTCATGGTCGAATATTCTAGCTCCGGTTTGATTACCAGAACCGCAAATAGTTTTAGAAGGCTCTTCAACCGTTCTATCTTGTTTTCTGTTAGAGTTTGAACCTAATGCTTCAAGTTTAATTTCTCTTAATGTAGGTTTATTATTTCTCAAAGTACCAGAAGTCGAAGTTATATCAAAGTCGGCTGATTTAGCCCTCCTTGAATTAGAATCACTCGCACCATCTAAATTAATTACTAATTTTCTAGGGTTTGACATAATAGTATAACTAGGATTATCTAATTCTCTATATAATTTACCAGAACCGCCTTCTTTTTTACCCGTTTTAGGGTTTATACCCGTAGTTTTAGCATCAGCTCGACCGGAATCCATATGTGAAAATAATTCGTCTTTAAGATGTGGTAAAACATCAATAACAGATAACCAGGTTTCTTTATTGTGTGTAGGTATAGCTTCCCAACCTTCACCCGCTATGCATCTTCTTCTAGTCTGGGCTACGCCATAATCAGCACTATTCAAAACAACCGAAGGCGTACCTTCTGGTAATCGCTTCCTCATAGGAACGACATTTTCCATTGACCATGAATCCGGCTTTGTGAACTTCACTAAATCTAAGAACCAAATAACCAAAGGCATTCCCTCCGAAGGATCGCGACTTGAGGCGTTTGATAGGGCTTGACATGGCGGCGAACCATGAATATGAACATGATAACCCATTTTACGCCATTTCTCAACCTCACGCATGAATAATGAAAATTGGTTTCTAGTTCCTAAAGTCATTCGTTTAATAGGTGTACTAGGATGATTATGATAATGAACTTTAAGAGATTCTTCCCATAAATCAACAGCTAGTACTACTTTAGCACCTGCTTCAATAGAACCTTGCGAGAAGCCACCCATACCACAAAATAAGTCTATTACCGCGATAGGTTTCATTCTATAATCCTCCATTTAATATTACATTCATAACAGCATTTCCAACGAACTAATCCGACTCGCCATTCTCTTTCGGTATGATCTTTATTATTACAATACATTAAGGCATCTCCCTTTCACAATGCTTGCACAATCCCGCACCGTCAACCATCATATCTCTTTGAACTTGAGTTCGCCAACATAAGCACTTATCTCTCATATAAAACACCCCGCCCCACTATCGCAAGTCGAATCTGATAAATTAAGTTCATCTAACAAACTTAATTTTTTACCTTGAACTAAACCTGCTCTTAATGATTTATTAGAACGGTTAAAAACCACTTTTTCAGCGTTAGCCTCTAAATCAAGAGCTTTTTGAAATAAAGTCGGATGATTCAACCTTAAATCCTGGTAAAATGTAGTTCCGGCGTAAGGACAATGAAAACAACCCGACTTAATAACTTCTAAGTTTTCTTCTTTTAGACGATCTAAACAGTCTTGACGCGATACTCTATAATCATCTAATAGAGGATAAGTAATACCGCACCATTTAACATTAGATTTAGCCCTTCTTTTTTCTTCATCGGTTGTTATACCTAACCAACATTGAGCAATGAGTACACCGTTTTTCTTACCTACAATTTCCCTTATAGCTCTCCTTTGAGGGGCAATTTTGAAATTATCCGTACACGATCGAAAACCCATTAAAGGAATAGCACCTATTTTCATATAATCATCATATATACTACCTCTATGTGATTTAACTATAATAAAAGGTATATCTAATTCATCACGACAGAAAGGTATAACCCACTTATTGATATGATCTATTGTCTCGGGCATTTCCGCCCCTGTATCAGCATGAATAATAATATCTGGTTTAGGAAGCAAACCGTCTTTAATGAATAATAACATAGCTGTTGATTGAACACCACCTCCATAAGATAAAACTTGTAAAGGTATTTCAATAAAATTATCTCTCATTATGAAACACCTTGAACCCTTTCATGGCTTCTAAATCAACCAGAAGCTCACAATCACTTTCTTCAAATATAATTATCATTTGACTCATTCAATCACACCTCATCCACTTTAATATCTAAATCAACCCAATGACAACCCTTCTCCACTGTATGCGTCTTTTTCTTTGTAACTGTCGAATTATATACAGTAATATGAGATATTTCTCCTTTACTATTGACTATAATGTTAAGACTACCAAAACCAGGTGCGATTATTTCATTTGAACCAACCACAAGATTATGATCTTTAGTTCTCCATGTTGTATCAATTTTAGGGTGTGCTTCTTCTAGGCTGCTACGGCTCATAGCCTGTCCTCTCTAACGTACCTTATATATGTATCTCTAAATATGTATTCACCCCAGACTTAACGCAACAGTTTAGCTAGTACCAGGATGCACCAACGATCGGTGATACAAGCTCTTGATGCAATTGTGGTATTTGCATTAGGTAAT
>Ga0213869_10001925_pt1 | contig 14947 bp, 12 predicted proteins | sample PICome_10_FD_160083 | JGI IMG/M metagenome (GOLD analysis project Ga0213869, IMG submission 160083) | Coastal seawater microbial communities near Pivers Island, North Carolina, United States - PICO132 | ecosystem: Environmental > Aquatic > Marine > Coastal | place: USA: North Carolina...
TTTCTGCTTAAGCCCATTAGTTTGTAGAGACTGAACTTATCGGCTATCTATGGGCCCTTTCAATGCCTACCCTTTGCTTCGGATAGAATCAGTGGGTTATCAATGGGTTTCTACAGGATTTGATGTCCAATGTATGTAGTATGACCATTCTCCCCATGAGTAGTCATAATCAGAATCTAGACCCTGTTGATTTTCTAATAAGTCAAGATCATAGCCGCTGGATAGGGTAATTTCATGTGTACACTCAACACCTGGAGCAAACATTTCACCAGATCCATGGAAGTTATGTTCAAGATTATGGTCACATGAAGACAAACCACTAATTGATGAGGCAGAATGAGGTCTAATTTGCCCCCATAATCCCTGTGAAAAACTATATTCAGAGACTACTAAGTCTGTTATATTCATTATAATAGTAATATTCTCTTTAATAGGATGTGTCCCCATTAATTTGACACTAGCAAAAATCTCTTTTAGAAAGATAGAAGTTCCATTTTCTTGTTCTATTGATAATTCCAAATAACTATTCATTTGAAAATCATCACCTGTTGAATATGCAATGTTTCGTGTCAACCAAGTGTCGAATGAAAAATCAAACATCATGCTAGTTAATACTGATCTTTCTCCTATTATTGCTCCACAACCCCAATCACTAAAAATCGATGTAGCATTAGTGAAATTATCAACATATACAGGATTATAATGAGATTGTTCGGCTAAGAATCCTGAGTCAGCATATGATTCTAAGACACTACCTTCTTCGACACAAACGCTAATGCCGTTATATTGGTATAAACCAAAATTTGCATATATGTAACCATCATTCTGAACATTGTTAACCAATAAAGCAATGCTTGAATCTTCGCTCAAAATATTTGAGATTCCCATTTGAGAACCTGCTAGAGTATGCAATGTAGAGGTAGTCGTGGATGTGCCATTAATATTTGATACAGAATTATCAGTATTATCGTTTGTAATTGTAGTATTATTATGATAATGGTTTTCAACAGTAATTGTAGTATTATTTATGAAATCTTGAAGGTTATCATCAATCAACTGATTAAGTATATCCATATCAATTTCATCATTACCTCCACCATCAGGATCACCGCCAGTACAACCAGCTAAAGTTGAGGTCATCATTATCAAAATCATCATTGGTGCTATGATACGCATACATTCTCCTGCGATGTAGAGTAATATGAACCTAAGTACGGATTAAGCGTTTAACAGACGAATCAATGGGTTTGTGCATAGACCCATGAGTTAGTTAGAATTGAATTATTGGGGGTGCAGTCCGCCCTTTCAGAGCCTACCCATAAGATTACCTGTGAATCAGAAGGGTTCTATAGGGATCGACCGACGGTAACTCAAGTTTAAATTAGTATTTTTACCGATAAGATAATCATACAAATGGTGGACCACATTATATGGATACAAAATTGGAAGCTATCTGCGATCTCATTTTCAAGATGGCTTGTGATGTCAATAAAGCCTGTTTCTATCTGGCCGATAGTTCTGTTGAAAAACAGTATCAGGCCTGCATGGCATACGAAATGAACAAGGCGAAACTAAACTATCACTCAGAAACCACCATTGAATTACTGTACAAGAATTTCCCTCTGAAAGATGTCCGTGCGGACTTTTTATTGAATCCTGGTGGCAAAAATAAATTCACAGAAGATATCATTATTGAAGTCAAACATTCGGACCACTCAAAAGCCAACAAAGACAAAGCTCGCCTCCAACTGTTTAACTACCTTTACAACGCTCCAAAACATGCTTCACCCATGCTCTCAAAACTTAAAATCGGATTAGTCATTCATTGGATTGTCCAGGATCCAAAGAAGCTCTGGGATGGAGAATCAAAAACGGCTTCGCTTCAGAACCCGATTCCGAATCCGCGGATGGAATTGTGGGAGACAACAAATTCCAAGGGAACAAAATTCAATCTTGTCAAATCTTGGGAATGAAGAGTAAACGATTAGTATACAAATCAGAGGGGGTTGTGCTTAGACCCATGCGTTCAGTAGTAGAAACGATTCCGTGTAACGGGGTAAAGTTATTTATGCAAATGACACACGAATGTCTATGGGCATATTAGATATATTAGCTAAAGGATCAGGTTCAGTAAACGCAGATGGTGAGCGTATTACAAAATGGATTGATTTAGGACCTGAGTGGAAATTTCTGGTCATTATTGGAACAATCACGGTAGTATCGAGTATTCCGTTTTTAATCCTTGATCTCATGGAAACCCTATAGTTCACGGGTAATCTCAGGGGTACCATGCAATTAATAAAAGCATAGTTTATCCAAACACATGTGATTCTTAAATTAGTTATTCCACCATTCTTCTCCAGAAGTTTCACAGTTACGCAGAGCTTCTGTAATCATTTCCATGAAAAGGTTAAAATTTTCTATATTAATTATTTCCTTTCTAATAATTTCATCTCCAAGAATTTCTTTAACTAAGGCGATATCTTCATCTGCCTTGGAACAAAACTCTATTTGTCTTCCTTTATCTTTCGCGTCTTCAAGATAGACAAGTATAGAATCATTATCGAAATTGGAGATATTTTCTAACAACTCTTTTGCAGAACGAACCTTGATTTTCTTCTCTATATTTCCGTCTAAAAGTAGAGAGAAAATACGCAAGTCTTCATCGAAAATTTCTTCGGTATATTTACGAGATGTTATCTCTGGAATCATCCTTTCTAGTTTTTTTATTGGACCACCTCCAAATAATAAATATAAATCGTTCATTCTATACTTTAGAATAGTTTCTTCATTGACTTGTATAAATCTATAACTTATTGTGGTCTCTTGATCACGTCCTATCTCATCACGTTCAGAATGCCTTTCAGTATGTTTTTTGATTGATATGTCTTTAATATTAACAATTCTAGTTGAAAATTTAATCAATGGTGTTAACTCACGTCCAATCTGTATCATATCTGTTGAGTCGATACGACTAAATCCAAGTTTATAAAATAAGCAAAAAGTAATTCCTAGTAATAGAATTAGAGATGCTATTAAGGCATCTGAAAGTGGTAATTCATCATCTCCAGTTCCAGTAACAGATGCTACGAATACTATTAGGGCAATGAAGACAATACAACATTCATTCTGGAAACTATATACAGGGAATTTAACCTTCTCTTGAGCCATAATTAATCTATATTTCTAGTTGTTTATTATCATATTGGTCCATTCAGTCCCTACGGAATATGACACGCTTCAGAGATTATTCATGCATCAACTTCGCTAGAGTTCTTTACGTTGGAGTTCGAAGGTAGGAAGATATCCTTCGATATCAACCTCATCTGACCATTCAAAGTCGACCATTATACCTCCCCATTCGATATTGGCTATAGCGCTCCCCACTACTCCACAAATAGAGCATTTTAGATTCACAACTGCATAATTAGGGTCACCATCCGCACAAAATTCCGTTATATTATACGATTTAGGCCTCTCAAAAACATGCTTACAACTATCCATAATCATGTCCTTTTATTCAGGGTAGATAATAATGTCTCCGTCTTTATGCCAGCATAACATTCCGTATCCTTTGCATCAAGTTGATATTTTTTGTCATACTCAGGGGGGAAAGCAATCCATCTAATCAGAAGAAAGTTGAGGTAGCCAAAAACACAGGTGTTAACCAACCATGCCAGTGTATGATGTAAGAGCAGAATTTCAACCATCAGATAATGGAATAACGTTGTAATCAATAGTTGACCTGTATATGTCAAAAAAGCCCGATTAAGACTTCTAAAATAAGAAAATGTAGAGCTGAATGTGAATCTATAATGCATGAAGTGAGCTTCTATATTTCCTATTAAACATGAAACCGCCCTATCATCTATAATTGCACATGAGAATTTCAATTATTACGAGGACAATTGATAATTTCTCAGTAATATTTCCATATTTGGTACAACATCAATTATTTTATCAGATATTAATGAATCAATATCACCCTCTGAGAATGACGATAATTTCTCAACTTTAATGATGAAATTTATACGAATATCATCCCAAATTAAGTAACCCCGATAATAATCATCCACTTCTTCAATAGTTCTAAGATTTGGATGGTTGTTTAGAATCTGAGTGCCAGTGTACTTTGGCATATTTTTTGCCCACCTCTGTTGAGGCATGTCGGTTAAAATTAGTGTAATTTCAGATTCACCTTTGGTAAAAGGATTGATTTCCCCCCATTCACGATCTCTTCCATACAATTCATCGTGTAATCTTGTTAACACCTGAAAAGTCCCATGTTCACCTTCATTTTTCATGAATAATAATGAAAGGAAGTTAGAAATGTAAAATTTACCGCGAGGATGTTCAGTATACAATTCATGTTTATTGTAATCTGATTTATCACTAGATGTCAGTTGTGATTCAACCATCTGCATCATCTTATCTAAGTCCGAAAAGAAATCGTTCAATTGTTTACACGCCTCAGATATGGTGGTAGTATTTTCTTGCATATTTTCACCCCATACTTGGAATTTCCAAACCCCTAAACGACGGGATTGCTAATCGATTGAGAATTCCGTAACCATACATGCTAAGGAAAATTAGAAATTCTTGAGCAACAAATACTTCAGTATCTGAAAGACTGCCGCTAGAAACCAATTTAGATACCTCTGAACTAATTTTATTCCACGTAACCATATGGATAACTGAATCTAAATCCTCACCTAATATCACTGCATGTCGCTTTAATTGATCTCGAGATAATGTATTTGAACGGACCTTACTTTCGATCATTATTACAGCATCATTTCCAGAACCTACACGAATTTGTGCATCTGGAATGGAATTTGCACCTGTATCACTATCTTCTTCTATTACACCAGTTGTTGAAATTGCTACCAATCTTTTGAATTTACAATTCTTCGGTGGAGCCGTTGCATCTTCAATAGTGTATACTAGTTGTTGTTCGTCTGTGAGCGATGAAGGACATACATCACCAACAATAACTTTGAGTAACGTATTTCTAGCTTCAGAATTAAGAATTCTCAATACGATAATTAATGCTCTCGTTAAATTTTGTTCGATGACTTCTCTCCTATAGGGATAGAACATATTCAGATGTCGGTTTTCAGTATTAGACATCGCCGCCTCTCAATCCTCAATCTCGCCACCAGCACTGTTGATTGCGTCCTTCAATGCACTAACTGGATTTGAACCGGTGCCTTTTCTTGGCTTACCTTTGAACTCAATCTTGGCAGTAGCATCATTGAAATTCATGCTCATTGCCATTCCAATACTGTTCAACTTTTTGGCGGGTACGGTGAATGTCATTTCAACTTCCTCATCCTCAATAGGAGGTGGAGTGGGTGGAGGTTCAGTACAGGAACATGGATCTTTACCACATGTCTCGCATGTCTCCAAAACAGGTTCTACACATGAACACACCTTTTCGACACATTTGGAACAGAGTTCGGTCTCTTCACCATCTGCAGGAATATCTGATGGAAGAAGAATCCCTGTCGAGTCATCGAATTTCACAAGAACGGCCAAATCAACATGAGTGTTTTCTTCGTTGGCAAGAACCTCGCCCATACTTCCATCTGCATTAACTCCAACAAGAACAACTTTCCCCGACTTCACCCATTCGTTAATTGAAGACTTCAACCCATCAGCCGTTGTGAGTCGAGATGCAGAAGCCTCAGAACTTTGGAACACATTATCTCTGAGACTTTGCAATGGCCATGGTTTGCGTTTATCCTCCTCCTTGAATGCAGGTGGCCATTTCTCAGTTACACGGTGTGAAATCTTTGTCACAATCGTATCTCTATCCGCAAATCTTTGTGCAATCACATGAGCAATCCCTTCGCTGTTCATAGACCGATTAATCAACCCCAAAATCCGACTTTGATCACTCAGTGTCCCATCTGATTCTCCTAGATGTAAAGTCCTGTAACAATTCCATACTTCATCCATCAGGTCTTCAAGTGAAGAACGAACCTTGGCTGGAATCTCAGCCTTGTCTGCTTGATCAAGTTGATATGTACTAGATTTGTTTTTGATTGACTTATAGGTCAAGTGATTTCTAGCTAGAGTTTTCAATCGAACATTATCAGCACATGAGATGAAGGCAAGATGCCTCTTGTAAGTCCTATTACCGCCAGTTAGTATGCGGAGTGCGACATCTTCAGCGTGGTGTTCTTCAGAACCAGGGAGAACATCAAATGGAATCATACAAAGTTGGAATTCTAAGGCATCAGGTACATCTTCGGCATATCTGACATTTGGTTTGACTGAAATAAGGGTCGATTTGCCCAGTTGCCTCATTGCAGTGTCTTCAATTAATTTGGTTACATCACGATCTTCAATGGTCGCTTTCTCATCAAGAATCAACTTATTCAGATTCGCTTTCGTACTGATTTGATGTGCATCATTCTTCGTTCGGAAATAATGCCCTCGGTTTTCAAGATTCTTGAGGCATGTATCAACATCTGCAAGGTCAGCAGATTTAGGACCACAAACGCCCCACTTTACTTCACCAGTTCGGGCATGGTTCATCTTATGCCCACCAGTTGATTCAAAGAATACCGCTGTAGCAATCTGACGATGAAGAGCCAATTTCTGGATAGTTGATTGTGCTTCTTCGTCTAATTTTCTTGCATGTGCACTATCTCCCGCTACATCACTATTAATTGGGATTGATAAGTCATCATTCCCCATTTGGTCATAGACTGTATTTGCGAACTTTACTTCGTGCAAAGGGGCATGACCGAGCATGATTAACGGATGTTTGTGATTATTCGCCGCGGCATCGAGATATGCCCTACGAATCCAGAGTGCTAACATTCTCAGAACCCCTCGAGTTCTTTGGAATGAACTGCCAAGTCCAAGCCATTTCTTCTCAAAGACATCCAAGACTCTAGGGTGGAATGGATAAGATCCTTCGAATGCTTCGATAAGTTCCCCAAGTTGGTGATCAATGGTGATGGAATCATGGTTGGCCAAAGCCCATTCATTCCATTCTTTTACAACCAGTTTGATGTGTTTCTTTCCGGCAGGATCCACATCGTCAAATAGACGTCTTTGGATGATTTTAGCAATTTCTTTGCCTTTTGCGGTTTGAATCGGTGTAGCAAGCCGTCCAGCCACGTTTGACAGGAGTTGTAGGTCGGCGGAATCAGCCTCACTGATATTACCTACACTTTTACTGAAGGAATTCACGATGACGACTCCTTTCATGCTTGAGACGACATTTGTGAGATTCATGTAGAAACCGCGAAAACTATCATTCAGAACTGTTTCACCGACCTTTACTGCTCGCATAGATTCCATTGCACTGAGGACCTCATCGAGAAGGATGAGCACAGGGCCACCCGCTTCGTTAAGGATATCACGAATTGTATCTGTGTCAGGACGTGTCATGTCTTTTTCAAACGGTTTGATTTTATCGATAGCCTTTGGTCCAAGTTGGGCAAAAATTTGCCCCCATGGTGTACGCATTCCGTTCTCATCAGGTTTGTTATGAGAGAAATTTGTTCCAACCCAAGTCAGTACTTGTGCTGCGGGTATTGGGTCACCTCGAATCTGATTTGCCAAGTCATCAAGACTATCTTTTGGCAACCATTTTCGTGCTTTCTCACCATTTCCAAACAGGTGTAGAAGATGTACAAGCGAGTGTGTCTTTCCACCACCAAATACTGTATTCAAATCGATGACTGAGCTGCCGTCGGTACTCCCCGAAAGACGGTCATGAACATGTCGTGTGAGTTTCATCATCCCTTCAGTAAATACGGTATTTTCAAAGAATAATTTTGGGTCACGATAGACTGCAGGTGCTTCAGAACTCTGATTGGCAATTTGATCAAGATGAATGGCGAAAACCCCCAGATCAACGTTATCACCATCGATAATATCTTGCTTCGGACGAACTACATTCCACCATGGCTTCATTTTTTCACCTCAAAGATTGATGGCGGGCGATGACACCCTCTATCTTACTTCTCTCCCAACTTCCCTCTGCATATAGTGTATTCAAAGTGTTCGCTAACTGCCATGTTGCTGGGTTGTCACCAATGTTGTCACGCAGGTGGGCTTCTAGTGCTACAGAATTTCCATCCGCATGGAGCAACATGGCCTGATGTAATTTATCCAGTTGAGAATCACGTTTTGGCATTTCAATGAGCCCTTGCTGCTTAGTCTCAACATCAACTCTAGCTTCAGCTTCTTTCGAGGTTTCACCCAGTTTCATCTGAATGCTACTCGATGCTTTCTGTTGAACTTTTGACTCCCCACTCGTGACTCCGAGTAGATAGTGTCGTCGATCCTCTGGAGAAAGAATCTTCACATTTCCTCCCTTATTCTCAATGACTTCGGACTTCTCAAGATCATCAATGACAGCCCCAATGCCTCTTGCAAGTAGGCTTGCAGTATCGAAAGGAATGGTTAGTTTCAAAGGCTCGGCAGAGACTTCTATTTCATCCCCATCAAGGGTTTTTCTAGATGCAGATTCTACATTCGCTGATTGACGTAGAGTCCAAATCGCCATCATGGAAAAACGTGCATCTGGCTCCGTTGTTGATTGTTCAGAATTGGGGTTCAGAATTTTGATTGCTTCATCTGCAACCGTGTCCCAGACATTCTGAAGATACTCATCGATGCCTACTTCTTCACCAGATGCTCTTTCTACAGAATGGTACTTTGAGAACAGCTCCATTGCAGGCCCAATACAAGAGTAAATAGCATCTGCACCCATTACTCCAGAAGCATCCATTCGGGAGAGCCATGCACCCAACTTCTTAGGGAGATCATTGAGAATATCTGACCATTCGCCTACTCCTACATCATCAGGACGCGGGCGCATTACAATGTGTATACTGGTCTTGAGTGCTGCACGATTTCGTGAAGCAATCTTTTTCTTTCGCTCTGTAGAAATCGGCCAGCTACCAGTCACCATCCATCCAGACTTTATTATGGATTTCAGAACCTTAGACCAACCTTCTGTTGATTTGTGGGCATAGACCCAATATGCTATACCTTCTGGTTTGATCATTCGATATCCCTCTGAGAGGGCCTTAGAAATATTTTCTTCATACCAATCACCATCCTTTGAAATTTCTCCAATTGATGATTTATCCATGACCAATTCTTTAGATTTCGGTGCAATACCATTCTCTAAAACTATTTCAGGAAACATTCTTTTAAGCCAAATGACAAAATAATTACTGATATCACTATAGGGGACATAATCGTAGTATGGCGGATCAGTCGCCCATAGGTCTATACATAAATCTGGCAATGGATGTTGCGTCGCATCGGCATACATACTTTTTCCTAATATTTCACTTTGAGGTATCATAGCAGAATTAATCCCATAAATGGTATTTTTTAGAGTTAATAGAAAATTTGGACCTGCATTTCCGAAAGGTCTTGGCTCGTAAAAGTCCCAAGACATGGGTATTCGGTGACTTCCAAAGGCATTAACAAAAAACACTGCACTGGCTTGGTACACGCTCAACGTTGAGTTTCTATCATTGAATTTGCTGGCTGCGAAGCCTAAAATTAGTTTAACAATGGGGTCGGTAATCTTTGATATTTCATTTGCAAGTATTGTACTGGTGAGTAGATGTCGAGGTGTTGAAATATCTGTCCAACGTTCCATTCCATAACCTTGTATTGCCATGCCCAGTGATCCTGCAGGTGGCATTTTTTCCGTAGGCAGAAATTGATCATCAGCATCAATCATTTCCTCAAGTTTTATTGCCGCTCTGTTGCGACTATCGATTTCGATTTGAGTAGGGAGATGAAAAATCCTGCCTTTACCATTAATAGGTTTGGTAATAACTGCAAGAAGAATCGAATCTCTTGAGCCGCCTTGCTTTCTATTCATTTGTACTTTGACAGATTTTGAAGGAGTAATATGCTTACATATTGGACACTGAGCCTTCCCTTTATGATTTGTCTGAATAGACACTTCATTGGGAAGAGGATTATGAATTAACTTGGTCACTATTTTTCCCTCTTCCAATTTATGCGAATATGAAATTTTGTATTTTTTTGATCGTGCTAACCAGGGCGATGATAACATCGGGAAGTCCAGGCCACAGTTTATTCCTTCACATGTCACAGTTCTTGCACAAATATATGCAACCGGAACTTCTCCATTCTCTTTGTGATGGGAATGAGGATAATAATCAGTCAATTCATTTTCTAATATTAAATTAATTCGTTTCCCTTCCTTTTCGACAATTGACCAAATATCTTTTGGTTTTCTTGGGAGATATTGTAATTGCAATTTGTTTATTAGGATTGGAATAGGGTTGATATCTGTAGCGTAAGGTTTCATTCCGATCCTCAATCCTTCGATTGGGATACTCCCTCCTCCTGCGAAAGAATCTAGCAAATGGGGGTTCCCATCGTGACACCCAGTTATGATAGAACGTGCACATTTAGTGTGAGGCTCGCTCATCTTCAAATCCCATCTTGAGTACATCCCAATGAACTTTAATAAACGCCTACGAAGAGATTTTGGCCGATTTCTTGACTCTGACAAATCCCCATCATCATCGATTCCCCATGTTCTCTTTGAGATTTGCAGTTTTTCCTGCCCGGCATAAGGTGACCTTTCTAATTCATCCAAAGCTGTTGCGATAATCCGTCTCAATTCAGTAGGGCAATTCCCATCTGCTGGATCAGGAATCATGCAAGCGAGGTTCATTGCTCGACATGCTGCAAGTGGCCTCCGAGCCCACCACACATGGACAGCCGCAAAAGAACCTGTTTTGATATCCTTCTCTTTGGCAGATGAAGCAGAAACTGCCACGATAGGAAAATCAACTTCAACTAGACGTTTACAATTGACTGGAATTGCCATCATTCATCACCCCTTGACTCAGATTCAACAACATTCCTGACTTGTCCCATATCGAGGAAGTGCCGCATGATTTTGGTCTCCGTTTGTGCCTTTAGTTTTGCCCAAGGGTCTTGGATGACCAGTAACTCAGGTTCAGACAACGGTTGGCTTACGACATAGAGCCAATAATCTTCACGTAGACGTTCGGCAACAGACCACTCATTGGGTGTGATGATGACATCATGTTCAGTTGTCTTTCCCTTGACTTCAATGAACCGCAGAATGTTACCGTCTACACCCCATGTCTCAAGATCGTAGCCAACACCATCTGCTTCTCTGGAGACAACCTCGTGTACCGCTGGCTTAGCCAACTCAATCTTACGGACATGTTCCACTGCAGCATCTTCAACTTCCTTGTTTTGTTTTGGAACCGAACGACCTACAGTTGCCTCAATCTCTTCTGTAATTGGTTCTACATATGCGAGAGCGATTGGGATGTTCTGGGCAATCGTGACTCTCCCTTGGCGATCTAGACGCTTCTCCCGATTATCGAGTCGTTGTTCAAAGTCAAATACGCGCTCTATGCATCGCCGTTTGTCATGCTCCCGCTCGAATTTTTCGAATTTTACATTCTCTTTGTTAATGAGTGCGTTTAGAGAGGTTTGAACATGCGCTTTGACTCTCTGTGCTTGTTCAGAACGTTCAGATTCGAATTTTTGACATTTTGCTTCGAGATATATATGAACTACTTCAGGAGAAAGCACTGTCAAGTCGTTTGGAAGTTTAGGGATAGGGGAGCGATTTTCGCTGGGTACTAAATCCAAGAATATTGATGCAGGTTTAATCGAAATATTGCCACTTTGCTCTTCAATTTCAATCACAAGAAGCTGTTCATCAATCGGATCGTCATTCCCATCTACCAATCGATAACGGAATATTTGCAACCACCGAGAATTGCCACCACCGGGGTCCATGAATCGAGCCCCACTTGCTAGATCCTTCTCTCCTTGATTCCGAGTCACTCTGCGTACTCCCTCGTAGAGTGGATGACCAGGTGTGACCCATTCAAGATTTGGGCGTTCATCCAAATCCTCCTTGTAGAAACTGAATGCCTTGTATTCTCTTCCGAGGTCACCCAATGCTTTGAGGTCACCTCTGAGGTTGTAGACGCTGTTCGGAGTCTTCCAATACCACCCATCTTTCTTCTGCTTCACAGGCGCATCAAACACAATTCTTGCAGCATCGATGAAGAAATCTCTGAGAACCTCTGGAACCAGTCTTCGGAGCTTCGCTTCGGCATTGTAATCCTTGACCAAACCCATGTTTAATTCACGACTTGAGAGATTCTCCAGGGTATCATCCATAATTTCTTGAAATCGTTCTGCAGTAACTTCATTCCGAACTCTGTCACAAGCAACTTCAGGGGGGAGATTCTCCTCATATACTTCTTTCATGACTTTCTCGATAAGGCTAGGTGAGATGACAGATTGAATCACATCGAATACTTTCCCTTCGTTATCAGGGTCCAGCGCTCTACGAATCTCTTCGATCTTTTCCTGAAGCGTATGTAAGACCTGCCCCTCTCTTGTATTTCGAGCAATCAGATTGAACGCAACAATGTCGCGCATCTGCTTATATCGATGAATTCTGCCTATTCTCTGCTCCAGACGTGCCGGATTCCAAGGCACGTCCCAATTGACCATCCTCCAGCAGAATTGCAGGTTGATGCCCTCACCTGCGGCTTCCGTTGCCAATAATATCTGGGCACCATCCGCTTCTCTGAATTGTTGCTCTGCCCACAATCTTGTATTGGGTTCATCCCGTGATCCTGGTTTCATTCCGCCATGGATTGTGACAACACTATATCCCATTCCAGTGAGTTTACCAAATAACCATTCAAGGGTATCTTTGTGTTCCGTGAACAGAAGCAACTTTTTATCCTGTTCAGTATCAAAGACTTGGTTTGATTGTAGCATCTTTTCGAGTTTCTGCCATTTTGCCGATACCCCCGTGAGTATGAAGTTATCGACTTCTATGATGAGGGGGTTGATGTGCACGAGTTCATCTTTGGCAGATTGAATGTCATATTCTGAGAACACATGGTCTTCTTCATCTTTGAATGCAGATGAGAGCGTTTCATCATCTAGATCATCAACCATATCCTTGTCAAGGCGTATCTTCTTTTTCTTAGGTGGAACCCAAGTCCCATCGATAATACCCTCTAATCGACTCTTCCTTCTCTCTAGGCTCTTTAGTAGAGCATGAGGGCTGGATGCATACCGTCTTTGGTAAAGGGCCATCATGAATCCTAGGGCTCTTCCACGGTTGTCAGGATGTCTGCGAGCAATTTCTCCAATCAATCTGATATAACGCGTGAGTTTCTGATAAATCTCCAATTCTATCCCATCAATATCGAATTCAACAGTTGTCACCGTGCGCTTTGTGAACAGAGGTTTGCCAGTAGGGTTTTCCTCATCGGGAAAAGACCTCATTCCCTCTTTCAGTCGCCGCAGATAAAACGGTGCTGATTTCTGCTTGATAGCAAGCTCCAAGGATTCAGGATCTCCATATGCTTCGGGGTCAAGAAGTGCGAGGAAATGACGGAATCTGTCCTTTTTTCCATTATGTGGAGTTGCAGTCATCATCAGAAGATGGTCTGTATGATCCGATATTGCCTTAGCCAATGTGTACCTCAAACTAGGAAGCTTCTCAGGATTTGAAGTTGCCATCCCATGCGCCTCATCGATGATGACTAAATCCCATCTATCTGCTTCGATAATGGCGTTCAGCACATGATCCAGTTTTGCCCAGTCTCGGCTCACAATAACTCGGTCGTTTTGTCCGAAAGGGTTCTGGGCATAGGCATCCATCACATCCTGACTCTTTACCCAATGGAATGTTTCACCAAACAGGTCTTTCATCTCCCTTCGCCACTGATAGGCTAGATTCGCAGGGGCGATGACAAGGATTCTCTTGGCTAACCCCCTAAGACTCAGCTCTCTAATCAGCAAGCCAGCCATGATAGTCTTGCCCGCCCCCGCATCATCTCCGAGAAGGAATCGGATTACGGGTTGCTTCAACATGTGAGTATACACGGCTTCAAGTTGATGAGGAAGCGGATCCACTCTTGAGACACTGAGGGCAAAGAAAGGATCGTAACTGTGAGCAAAACCAAGCCGTATGGCCTCGATTGCAAGGCGGAACATTTCTGGATTTCCTGAAGTTGAATCTTCATTATCATCAGACCCTATGATGTGAATTTCAGCAAGTTTAGCCTCATCAATTTCTCGAGTAATATCATTTCCCGAATTCTCATCGATTGCTACAAGAATAATCATTTTTCCAGAAGTAACGGCCACCTTAACGATGCAGTTCCCCGGTAGCCATGGTGCAGTGATACGCACTCCTGGGACAAGGTCGCCTGTGGCGGTCATGTGACACGTGTTATGAAGGAGGTATTTCAAGAAAGCCCCTCTGGATTGCTTAGAGGCACTACTTAAACGATGCACTGCTCTTATGATAGCTACAAGAGATTAGTTACTTCAATTACTAACTCATGGGTCTAAGCAGAAACCCTCTAATTTGTCCGTTAATCGATTATACTATGCTCTGATTCTCTAATTGAACGCTACCATTGACTCAAATCACTGGCATTTCCAAAGGATCATAATTCTCATCTAGAATTACGTTTGTGAGTTTCTAATAGTACAACGCTTGCGAAGCCTAAACACAACATATATTACGACAGTAATACTCAGCGAATACATGGGCGGAATAAGGATAGTTGATTCGAATGAAGAAATGGATGAAAATCATTGGTCGGTAATTATGAAGAATGAATATAAGGATAGATTAGCGAATAAAACCATAGAGGAGTTAGTTGACAATTTTAATTCTGATCAACCTAGTCAAGGTTGGGTTACTGCAAGAGGATATTTTCTTGCTGCCTTACGTCAAGCTTTTTTAGATTCAGAAATAGATTGTTCTAGTTTTATTTCTGAAAAAGGTATGTCGCTGCAATATCAAATAAGGCTTCAAGGAAATATTATTTTTCAAGTCAAAGGTAATTAATTGATTACTCATCAAAGGGCAACTATCCGATGTTAGGCGATA
>Ga0213869_10001930_pt1 | contig 14934 bp, 9 predicted proteins | sample PICome_10_FD_160083 | JGI IMG/M metagenome (GOLD analysis project Ga0213869, IMG submission 160083) | Coastal seawater microbial communities near Pivers Island, North Carolina, United States - PICO132 | ecosystem: Environmental > Aquatic > Marine > Coastal | place: USA: North Carolina...
TGAATCTATCATTTACACTAGTAATTGGAAATCACGACTCAATAAAAATTAAATTAAAGGGTGTAAAAATTTTAAAATATTTGCTTAGAGAAAATTTATATTTTTCTCATTATCCCATAGATAACTTAGAGGATTTTAATTTTTGTGGACATATTCATCCCTCTTTTACAGTTAAAGGTTTTGGTAAACAGAAAATTAAACTTCCTTGTTTTTATTTATCAAAGACTCATCTAATTTTCCCTTCATTTGGTGAGTTTACAGGAACTCATAATATGAAACTTAAAAACATTGAGGATGAAATTTTTTTATTGTCTAAGGAAAGAATATTTAAATTAAAGTAGATATAATTTTATTTTATTTCCTCAAACATTTATATAAATTCTTTAATTTTTTTAATTTCTATTTTTAAATATGCTTATTTGTAACAAAAATTATGTAAATTCATGAGATAATCTATGAATAAATCAACTAGTATATATAATCACTTTTCTAAGCTAAATTTAATTAGAATAATTTTTTTATTATCTTTCTTTACTTTTTCAGTTAACTATACTTTCAATTTATATGATTCTTTCACCAATAATTTTACTGTAAATTCCTATGATATTGACTCGGATAGTAATGAAGAATCCGAAGAAAATGAAAGAGAAAATGAAGTAGAAGATTTAGATGAGTGTTTTTTTAATTCTACATTGTCTAATCATCTAAATTCTGGTTCCTTACTTAATACTACGAAATTTAATTTTCCAGAACTTTCTCTTTTTATTGATGTTGATTCACCGCCTCCTATTTGTTAGCTAATTAATAATACTTTCTGTTCAATTTAATTAGTAATCTGTTGTTATTCTTACAACACAAAATATATTTACATGTTTAAAAATAAATTTAATTTTTCTCACTTTAAAAATGATTTACCAGCAGGATTAGTTGTATGGCTTGTTGCTTTGCCTCTTTGTTTAGGAATTGCGCAAGGTTCTGAGGCTGACCCATTTGCAGGTATTATAGCAGGTATAATTGGTGGTTTAGTAGTTACTTTGTTTAGCGGTTCTAAATTTGGTGTAAGTGGACCAGCTGCAGGATTAATTACAATTGTTGTTACTGCAATATCAGTTTTAGGATACGAAACGTTTTTACTTGCTGTCGTATTATCTGGAGTTATCCAATTTTTATTAGGTTTTTTTAGATTAGGAATAGTTGGTTATTTTATTCCAACTTCAGTTATTCACGGTATGCTTGCCGCAATTGGAATAACTCTTATTTTAAAACAAATACCTCATGCTTTAGGCGTTGATAATGACCCTGAAGGTGATATGGCATTACAACAGGTAGATGGTGAAAATACATTCTCAGAAATTTTACTAAGTTTTGATAATTTAGCTATTGGTGCCTTCATTATTTTTTTAATATCTATGATCATTCTTTTAGTATGGGAATTACCTTGGTTTAAGAAAAATGATAAAATTAGATTATTACCTGTTTCACTAATAGTTGTTGTCATAGGTTCATTAATAAATCTATTTTTTGGTTCTCTTGGTGGAAATTTTGGTGAAATGACTTATTTAGGTGCAAGTCATTTGGTTGATTTACCTGATGCTTTATCAAATGGAGATTATAAAAACTTACTAGTTACACCAGATTTTTCTCTTGAAGCTTTTTCAAATAAAGAAGTTTATGTATATGCTATTACTTTGGCACTTGTAGCTAGTATTGAAACCCTTCTTTGTTTAGAAGCTACTGATAAATTAGATCCTGATAAGAATATATCACCAACTAATAAAGAGTTAAAGGCTCAAGGAATCGGGAACTTTCTTTCTGGCTTAATAGGTGGTTTGCCAATTACAATGGTGATTGTGAGAAGTTCTGCAAACATTAATGCATATGCTAAAACTCAAATGTCAGCTTTTTACCATGGTCTATTTTTATTAATTAGTGTTTTTGTATTTCCAAATATTCTTGAATATATTCCATTATCATCATTAGCCGCTATACTTGTTCTTATAGGTTTTAAGTTAGTTAAGATTAATAATATTATTAAACTTTTTAAAACAGACTGGGAAAACGGATTGGTAATTGTAGTTACTATAATTGCTGTTTTATTGACAGATTTACTTTCGGGAGTTGGCATTGGATTTGTTCTTTCGATGTTTTTTCTACTTAGAAAGAATTACGAATTAGCATTTATTTCACATGTAGATGAAAAAAATAAAAAAATAATAATCTCATTTGCTCAAATTGTATCTTTTTTAAATAAAGGAGCATTAATGACAACTTTACAAGACATTCCCAAAGGAAGTTCAGTTAAAGTAAGTGCTAAAAAGTGTCATACTATGAGTAAGGAAATTCAAGAAGTAATCGTAGATTTTAGAGATATTACAAGTAAAAGAAATGATATTGATTTAGAACTTATTGGATTTGAGAAATTCTTATCAAACGATGAAAACGATTCTAATAAACGATTCTTTTTAAACGCTACTTCAATTATAATTTTAAAAAGATTTCAAGATGAAATTAATACCTCTTCAAACATCGACGATCTTACTTTTTATAAACAAATGCTTAAAGATATTTTCTTTGTAAATAATATATTTTACGAAGATTATAAATCATTTAGAGATTTCTTCTTTTATAAAGGTTCAATAGTTACTAAAAATACTATTCAATTGAAAAAAGAATTTACCAAGTTTCACAAAACAATTATTGATAATACTATTAATAATGATGAATTATATCAAGAGTGGATATCTTTAAGTAATGATGATAAAATTCAAAATTTAATTTCTATAACCAGTAATAAAATAGCTCATTTTAACAAGGAAAATAAAATGGAAAAAGAATATATAGAATTTTGGGATATAATTCACAAAAGCATTAGTGAAATTTCTGATTTCAGCACAAAGAAATTTAAAAATTAAAAGACGATAGACTTAGGTATTATCCCAGTATTAACTTCATTTTTTAAATTACCGTTACTATCAATTATAAATAATGTTCCGTTTTGAACATAATCTTTTGCATCTGTTACATATATATCTTTTACGTATGGATCAATTGATAAATTGTAAAACGTATTATTGTTATTTTGCCATACAATTTGAGCATTAGAATCGTTTAAATTTTGAATTTTATATACGTGTTTATTAATGAAGTATACTTGATTATTGTGAATATTTAGTGACGATGGATAACTCTGATTGCTTTCTAAATTAAAACTCCTTAAAACCTCTAAATTTTCAGTATTTATAATTGATATACTTGGGTTTTCATTGGTGTTACCTTGACTTAGCACCCAAATATTACCTTTTAAATCCTCCTTAATTGAAACTGGATTTGCCCCAACACTAATGCTGTCAACAATAAAATCACTGCTCGAATTAATTACATAAATTTGATTATTCGCTTTGTTGCAAACAAACACCTTCTCATTTTGCATAATTATATCTTCACACCAGCCATTAACAGGAATTTCAGATAAAGAGTTTTGATAAGTATTATAAATGTAAATAGAATTTGAATAAATATCAGTTATATAATATTTTGAATTATTTATTTTAATAATTTTTCTAGGTGATACCATATTATCTATTTGGTATAAAAATTCAAAAGTTTCGTCATTTATAATAATAATCTTCCCAGAATTATTTATTATTAAAAATAATTGATGATCTATATGGCTAATACTATGTAAAACATCACCAAGTAAAGATTGATTTAAATTTTGATAAACATTATTTGATATTTCACCGCTATTTTTATTGTAAATAGATAAAGAAGCATTCCCAAATCCAAAATTACCTTCATTTCCAACAACAACTAACCCATTTCCATTGATTGTAACATTTGATGAAATATCATCTGGATTTAGTTTTGCGCAGGAATTATATAATAGTGCAACTGAAAAGAAAAATATATTTTTAATTAATCTATTCATTTAGTTTAAAATAAATTTTTTAGTATAGTTATTTTCTTTTGTAAAAATATTTAATAAATATATTCCACTTTTAAAAGATTTAAGTTCTATTATATTTTGAGATTTGTTACTAATTATTTCTGACTTTTGAAAAATAACTTTTCCTGTTAAATCAAATATTGTAACATTAAATTGCTCAGATTGATTTGAATTTAGACGGTACTCTATGCAGCGATTACTAATTTTAATTATTCTTAAAAAATCTGAATGGTTTATATTTAATATATCTAAGGCTGCTTCATTTATAACTCCAACAGCATCTAAATCAAAACCTGAAGAAGTAAACGGTGTTGGGAAAGGGTCGTTTATTTTATTAGAATATTGATCATAATTACAGTAATTATTATTAATAGAACCTACTACATCAATAATTTTTATGTGAGATATAGAACTGACATCTAAGTTTGGTTCGTTTATAAGTTCTTCCAAGTCAAATGGTGTACCATAGTTAGCTCTGTACTTGCCTGCTAAATTATTAATATCCGTAGGGTTTACTGATCCAAATGCATCAATTTGAATAGTATCTTGCGTTAAAGAAGTTGCTGGAAATCTAAAATAATCAGTTCCATTACTACTTACTTCCACAAATCCAAGTTCTAAAAACGTATTACTAAATGAGTTTTCGAATATTGCAAAATCCCAATCTGGACCATTTTGAATAAACCTCTCAAATGTCAAAATAGCTTCTCCACCATCGCCTAAACTAACTATTCCATTTCCTGGACTACCAATTGCCATTGAACTGTCTCCGGCACTAGCTAAATTAGACTGGGGATTAGAAATATCTTCTTGTCCAACTGTTACAGAACAATTTTTAGCCCAATTGACAAAGACACTGCTATCCTTGTGGATAGCAGTAGTTCCTTGAATTCCTGCACCAGGAGCGTATTGAGAAATTACTGGAATTGTAAATAATAACAGTAAATAAAATACTAAAGAAAATTTATATCTTAAGTAATCGTTCATTAGTTATTCCAGTTTCAGATTTTATTCTTAATAAATATTGTCCTTTGGGTAATTTTGAAATATTAATATGGTTAGGATTTGTTAAATTGTTAACAACTACTTTACCAAACATATCATATATAGCAACCGTATAGTTTAAAGAATTATTTAAAGGGTTTAATGTAATAAGTTCAGCTGCTGGATTTGGGTATATCGAGAATTTATTTTCTGAAATCACATTGGTTGATAGTGGATAGTTTCCAACATTGTCCATGCAAAAATAGTCTGGTGTATTCATCCCAAGCGATCCAAAGTCGCTGGATTCTAGTTTGAATGAAACACTATCTACGATATTTGCTTGTATTTCAATATACTGCCAATCGAAACCTGATGTTACATTTACGATATAATCCAAAGTACTGTCAGTATGGGTAAAATCTGCTAAATATAACATTGAGCTATCTATTATTGTTCCATTCAAGTAACCGTAACAATATAATTTCAAGTAATCTTTATCAGCATTAGTAAACTTTTTAGCAAATCCATTAGGACCATCTCCATCTCTCATACTGTTAGCAGTATATGTACTGTTAGATATTAATGCAGAAAAATTACTAGCAGTATTATATTTTAAATATGATCCGCTTTTTCCAACAACATAGTTTTCACTTCCATATCCACTACCAGCCTTGGCACTGTACTGATTAGTAAATCCTGAAGTAGTGCTATCTGTCATATTTGAATAACTCCAGCCTGATTTCCAATAATCATATTTTGTATTCCATATATTATTAAATGAACAATCTCCACTAGAAAAAATTGCAGAGTAATCTGGATTATCTGGATCTCCTGATAAATCAGATCCATCAAAGAATGAATTTGTATCAAGAGATAAATTTTCAAAATCAAAAATATTTAATCCTTGCTTTATATTGTCAATAGCAAAAAAAGCTGGAGTGTTCATTCCAAATTGGCCTATGTCGCTAGATACTAAAGAGAACTTAATAGAATCAACTAATCCTAATGAAGATAAGTCTACATACTTCCAATCATTCACTATATAATCTTGAAGACTATCTAAGTGAGTAAAATCAGCTAAGAAAAATTCTACAGTATCAACATCAGTTCCATTATTAAACGATGTAATAAGAAGTTTATAGTAATCTTGATCTGTATTAGTAAACTTTTTTGCAAATACATCACCATCTCTCATACTGTTATGAGCATAAGTAGTATTGGTGACATATATTCCATCAATAGGTAAGCTGTTGCCAGAAGTATCAACATTAAAATAAACTTTATTTTTTCCAATGGAATAATTAGAGGAATTATTTGCTCCTTTTCCTGCTACACAACTTGATATGTTTGATAATCCAGAAGTTACACTATCTGAATTGTTTGAATATATCCAACCATCAGACCAATAATTCCAATTACTATTCCATGTATTACTAAAAGTAATATTTCCTGCCACAAATTTTGAAGTGTATTTAGTAGCAAGAGAAATTCCCGATGAGTCAGAACCATCCCAATAAGATTCTGGTGACAATGTTAGGTTTTCAAAATCAGCAACATTATTTTGTCCTTTAATATTAAAAAAACATACTGAAATTATAATTGTAATTAAGTAATTTATTTTCTTCATTTTATTTAGATAATTTAAGATTGATTCCTATTTCGTGATTCATTAGTGGCATTGCTCTGTTCATTACCAATTGATAATTGGTATTGTACAAATTGTTAATTTTATAAAAGATTCTTGCAGAACTATTTTTCAATTGAAATCTGTAGCTCACAAATAATCTTCCTAGATTAAAAGAAGGAAGGTAATTTTCATTATCTCTAGATGTAAATCTGTATCCTGTATAATTATGTATATAAGTTATTGATAAATCTTTAAATTTTAATTGGCTTTTAAAAACTAATTTGTAGTGAGGGGTATAAATTAATTGTTTATTTAAAGAACCATTGTTTGAATTTTCAACTTCCACATTAGTACTCATATTGTAAGCAGTTTTTATTGTGAATTGATGATCTAATTTTTTATTACTTATATTAAATTTAGAACTTGTTTCTATTCCTCTATTCCAAACTTTTTTGACATTCATTGGTGACCAAAAATCACCATTTGGTTGCCAAAGTATCCAATTGTCGATCCATCTAGAATATAAGGAAGGTTCAAAAGTTAAAGTAGCTTTATTAACTTTCTTTGTAAATACTAATCCTAAATCACTGGTATATCCATTTTCGGGGAGTAAATTTTCGTTACCTCCAGGATTCCAGTAAAGATCGTTGATGGTTGGAAATCTATAGACCTTACCTGTATTTAAATAAACATTAAATTGGTTAAGAAATTCTCTTTTCAATGAGTATGTAAATGTTATTGGAGATAGGTTATTATTATCAAAAAGAATACTAGTTGTTAAAATATGCTTTAATTTAAAATCAGGATTATTTATTTTAAATGAGCTGGTAAAAGAGGTCCTGTTAATTCTTGCTGTTTCATTAAAATTATTTCCATTTGAATTGGCTAAAGAATTTGTCAAATTAAACTTTAAAAGATTGAAATCATTAATTGATTTTGAAAGGTCTATTTGATTGATAAATGTTTTACAAGGATTATTTCCGAAAATTGATCTAATAGAGTCTGTATATATATTTTCTTCATTGTAATAAGAAGATTTTAATTGTATATAGGAGTTAATAAATCTATGCTTAAAAGTTAAAAAAACTCTGTTATTAATATCTTCTTGAAATGCGTTGGAGGTGGATTCTAGAATGCCACTTGGTATTCTTCTTTTAATTATTTGCCCAAAATAAATTACTTTAAAAACAGATTTTGGTAGTAGGATTATACTTTTACTCATTATTGCTAAATGATTAAAACTAGAGTTTTCTTGTTTTTTCTCATTATTATTTAAATCCAAGTATTTGAAGTTATTTAGAGCACTTTTTCTAAACGCATTAAAAGATGTTGTAATATTTTTTTTAGAATAATTTAATTTTAAATAATTAGTATTTTGCTCATAAGAACCATAAACACTTCCGAATTCAACAAAGTTTTTGTTCGATGGGTTATCATTTAATAATATTGATCCAGCTAGACCTCCGTTTGATTGGTTAGAACTTGATAATCCATATAAAACATTAATTGAGCTAAAGAAAACTGATGGAATTGTCGATAAGTCTACTGCACCGTTTAGTGGGTTGTTAATTACAAAATCATTGTAAATTAATGAAGTCTGTTGGGCATTACCTCCTCTTGTGGATATACTAGATAAGGAACCAGGACCATTAGTTTTTAAATAATTAATAGTTTCACCTTGAAGGATTTGATCTAAACTTTCATTACTTCTTTCTTCATTTATAATTAAGTCTTTAGTTGTTTTTAGAAATCCAGTATTTATTAAAAACCCCGAAGATATTTTTTCAAAAATTTGAAGATGATTTGTGGTATCAACAAATTGAGAAAACAAGTTTCCTAAATAAAATACAATTAAAAATAATGTTGAAATATATTTCACATCTGTTATTTATAATTAACAGCAATACGTGAAATTAAAGACGTAGGAGGTGGTATAAAGTTTAGTTCAAGTTCACCAACTACTATCTAAAACTAGAAGAGCTTCAATCCACGAAAGCCATCTAAAACTTAATAAGGCAGGTCTCCTGACTTGTTGAAATCTTATTTGCCTTCCCGTACTTACAGTGGCGTAATAAATAAGATTAAATCAACTTACAGTTGCGGGACAGTTAATGATTTTAACATTATTCCCTTTTAATTTTGCAATAAATCAAAAACCTAACTAAGTGATAGTAAAATTAGATACAAACATAATATTTAATATTTGCTTATTACAGATTTAATAAATATTTTATTAAATTAAAACTGTTAATTTTTGATTTCTTAAAAATTATTCATTAACAGTACATTCAAATGAAGATTTTATCATTAATTTTAAATAAATTCTATAATTTTGAAAAATATCTTAAACCTTTTAGCACTTTTAATTTTATTTCAATTTTCTAAAAACTCAGTATTCTCTCAAATTTCTTGGTCCACATTAATAGATTCCGTTTCTACATTATCTTCACCAAGGGCTGTTGATTTAAATTCAGACGGAACTAAAGATATTGTACTTGGTGCAGGAACAGATTCTACTTTTAGTAACTACGGAGTTATCGCTTTAGACGGAGTTTCTGGTCAATTATTATGGAATCTTTCAACACCTGATGAGATTTTCACAAGTGCTGTTTTTAACGATATTAATAACGATACTATTCCAGATGTATTTATTGGAGGAAGAAATGCTCAACTTTATGCTATTGATGGTTTCAATGGTAATATTATATGGGAGTTTTTCCCTCAAAATATTGGACTAAATCCTGCAGATTCAGGATTGTATAATTTTTATTCGTCTCAAATTTGTAGTGACTACGATGGCGATAATGTAAACGATATTTTAGTTTCCAACGGAGGAGACCACAAAGCTGCTCCTTTTGACCCAAGACCTCCAGGGCATTTAATGATTGTTAGCGGGGCAAATGGAAATTTAATTGCTATGGCTGTTAGCCCTGATAGTGCTGAAATATATAGCTCCCCTGTTATTTTAGATAGAGGAGGGGGAATGTCTCCTAACATAATTTTTGGAACTGGAGGAGAGCAGCATGGTGGGGGAATGTTTGTGACCAATTTTTCAGATTTATTGAATGGAGATATTTCTAATTCAATACTTCTAACTAGCCATCCTAATAAAGGATTTATTGCTCCAGCTTCAATTGCAGACGTTTCTGGCGATGGCATTTTAGATATTATTGTTCAATCTTTTTCTGGTGAGTTATCTGCTTTTGAAGGTCAAAATTTCCAACCCTTTTGGACTAGATCATTTTCAGGATGCGAGTCAAGTGCAGCTCCTACAATTGGAAACTTTACTGGAGGTGATTTAATTCCAGATGTTTTTACTGTTGTTTATAAAGGAACATCTCCTTCTTATTTTCAATATTATCAAGTTATGGTGGATGGATTAAACGGAGAAATTAAATGGATTGATAGTATTGGAAGCATGCATTTCTCATCATCATCTGCTTTTGACGCTAACGGAGATGGAAGAGATGAAGTTTTATTTAGTGTGAATTACATTTCTAGCTATTTTTCACATCAATTAAAAATGGTTGATTTTCAAAATGATACTGTATTGGATATTACAAACTTATCTGCAGGTGTAAATTTAGGTTGTTCACCATTAATAGATGATTTAGATCAAGACGGATTAATAGAGTTTATTTTTACTTATAAATACGATAGTCTTAATCCAAGCGCTTGGAATGGTTTTAAATTTAACAGATTTAATACTACATACTTATCACCCAGAAGAGGAATTGCATGGGGTGCTTATATGGGTTCATCATTTTCAGGGCATTATAATTCTTTGTTGAACTACTGCCCTAATTCAAATATGATTTCTAATTGGAATTTAAATAATCCTTCATGTAATAACTTTACTGACGGATCTGTATATGCTTCATCTATAAACACAATTCCCAATACATATTTGTGGTCAAGTGGAAATGTTTCAGATACTTTATTAAATGCTTCTAGTGGTTTGTATAAAGTATATTTGACAGATTCAAATAATTGTTTAGAATATCATCAATTTCAATTAAATGACCCATATATTATTTCATTTGGGAATGTACATCATAATAGATGTTTAGATGATTCAATTGGTTCAGCGACTGTTTCAAGTTCTGGATGTCTTTGTCAGTTTAGTACCTGTACTTACTCTTGGGACAATGGTTCTACAGTCAAAAATGCTATTCAACTTCCATCTGGAATGCAGAATGTTATAATTTCCCATGCTGATGGTTGTATTGTAGAAGATTCTATTTTAATTAATCCAGGGTTCCCAGTTATCGATAGAACAATAGTAAAAGATAAAAGTTGTTACAACAAAAATGACGGCCTAATCGAGTTATTTCCTACAGATTCTGTTGCAATGAATTATTTATGGTCTGATAGTACGTCTCTAAATATCATAAATCAACTCGACACAGGATCATATTGGGTAATAGTTAACAATAATTATTGCTTTGATTCTCTTAATTTTAATATTAAATCTCCAGACTCTGTATTAATGAATTATTCAAAAAATGATATCTCTTGTTATGGAGATTCTAACGGTATAGTTCAATTATCTTCAAATTCACTAAACAAACCATTTCGTTATTTAATGAATGGGTTAATTTATTCTGATTCTATTTTTGATAGTTTATCTGTAGGTAATTATGAGTTTTATTTAAAAGATACTAATGATTGTTATTCAGACACTTCAATAGTGACTATTTCTCAGCCTGATTCTATTCAAATTTCTTTTACTGTTATCCCGGAGACAGACTCAGGATTTCTTGATGGCACAGCAACTGCTAATCTCTTAGGTGGGACATTGCCTTATACGTTTTTTTGGAATAATAATCCTTCAATAAATGATTCTAATATTATGTATTTATCTAACGGATACTATAATTTAATTGTTACAGATTATAATGGATGCGAAATATCCGATTCAGTATTTGTTGGAACTCTTTCAAACATTGGGGAATTAGAAACAAGATTAATTGATATTTATCCAATTCCATCTAAGGGAGAAATTTTCTTGAATAATACTACTACTGGTTTTTTTAATGCTAGAATATTTGATATTTCTGGAAGGTTAATTAAAAGTTCAATATCTGTTCAACCCAATGAGAAGTCTATTATACATCTTCCTAGTGGCCATTTTTTAATAGAAATTAGTCATGAAGATTCTTCAAATTTCCAAAAGATTATAATACTTGAATAGTAAAGTTCACTCATTTCATATTCTTTCTTTTTTATTCTTTTTTTCTTCTTGTAGTCATTTTTTAGAAAAAGAAAAACCAGATTCAATTTCATCTATGGTTGTTTCTGCACATCCTATTGCTAGTAAAATAGGAACGGATATACTTAAAAAAGGTGGTAATGCTGCAGATGCTACTGTAGCTGTTCATTTTGCATTAGCAGTTGTTTATCCATCGGCTGGCAATATAGGAGGAGGAGGTTTTTTTGTCTACAGAACTAATGATGATTATTCAACTTTAGATTTTAGAGAAAAAGCGCCTTTAAATTCTTCTAGGAATATGTATTTAGACAGTAATAATGAAGTTATTGAAGGTTTAAGCACTAATAGTCATCTAGCAGTTGGCGTTCCAGGTTCAGTTGATGGAATGGTTAATATTCATGATAAATATGGGGAATTATCATGGAAAGAATTAATACAACCTTCAATAGACTTAGCTTCAAATGGATTTGTTATAACCAAACTAGAAGCTGACAAATTGAACAATTTTAATAATGGAAAAGGACTGATTAATGATAACACAGAATATAATAAACCGAAGTATAAACCAGGAGATTCGTTATCACTTCCTAATTTGGCTAAAACATTAATTAAAATTAGAGATTATAAAAGGTCAGGATTTTATTCTGGAGAAGTTGCATTAATGTTAATAGATCAAATGAAAGTAAGTGGCGGAATAATCAATCAACAGGATTTAGATGATTATAAAAGTATATGGAGAAAACCTATTATTAGTAGGTATAAAAATTTTAAAGTAATTACAATGGGGCCACCATCAAGTGGAGGAATACTTTTGTCCCAAATGCTAAAGATGTCTGAAAAATTCCCTTTTAGAGATTATGGATTTCACAGTAAAAATTCAATACATTTAATGACAGAAATTGAGAAGTTATCGTTTGCAGATAGAGCTAAATATCTTGGTGATCTAGACTTTTGGAAAGTTCCGGAAAATCAATTGTTAGATTCAGCTTATTTAATGGAAAGAGTTAAAAATTTAAGTTTAGATTCTGTTATTCCTAGCTCAAAAGTTTTTGCTGGGAAATTTAATAATTTAGAAAGTAATGAAACGACTCATTTTTCTATTGTCGATTCAAAGGGAAATGCATCAGCTGTAACAACTACCCTTAATGGCTCTTTTGGTAGTGGCATTGTTGTTAGTGGCGCAGGTTTTTTATTAAACAATGAAATGGACGATTTTAGTATTCAACCTGGTTATCCAAATATGTATGGATTAGTTGGTGGAGAAGCAAATTCTATTAAACCAAATAAGAGAATGTTAAGTTCAATGACTCCAACAATAATTGAGAAAGATGATAAATTATTTATGGTTTTAGGATCACCGGGTGGATCAACAATAATAACTGCAGTTTTTCAAACTATTATAAATGTAATTGATCATCAAATGGGAATACAAGAAGCTGTTAATGCCCCTAGATTCCATCATCAATGGTTCCCAGATGAGATTATGTTAGAATCAAAAATTGCTAAAGACACTTTACTTGTCAAGCAATTAAAAGATTTAAATCACAAACTAAATTTTGTTAATTCTATGAATAGAGTAGATGCCATTTTGATTAAAAACAATAAACTCTTTGGTGGAGCTGATTATAGGGGAGATGATATGATTTCAAGTTACTAAAGATGGATATAATTATAGTTGGTTCAGGTATAGGAGGAATGGCTTGTGCTGCAACTTTAGCAAAAAGTGGGCAAAAAGTTAAAATATTAGAGCAAAATAAACATGTTGGTGGAAAAGCTGGAAAAATCAATGTTAATGGTTATGAATTTGACACTGGTCCTAGTTTATTAACTTATCCAAACTGGTTTGACGATTTATTTTTGTCATGTGGTAAAAATCCAAGAGATTATTTTAATTATATACGACTAGAAAATGTAACAAGATATTTTTTTGATGAAGGTAAATTTGTAGATGTTGTATCAAATTTAGAAGAAACTGCTGAAAATTTTGAAAAAAAATTGGGAATTGATAAAAATGAATTCTTGAAATATTTTAAAAAATGGGAAGATATATACAAAATATCTGAGGAAGTTTTTCTAGAAGGCGAGTTTAAAATTGATTATAAGTTTATAAAAAATTCTATAAAATGGATATCTAAATCTGGAATTTCTAATATTTTTAAATCTATGGCTACTTATAATAAGAGATTACAAAATCCAGCATTAGAAAAAATCATGAATAGATTTGCAACCTATACTGGGTCATCGCCATTTGAAACACCTGCATTTATGAACCAATTAGCAGTGGTTGAGATGGTCTTAGGCGGGTTTTATCCAAATGGTGGTATTTTTAATTTGCCAAAAGCCCTTGAAAAACTTTGTTTACACTTGGGTGTTGAGTTCGAATTTAATTGTGAAATTGAGAAAATAGAGGCATTAAAAAATAATTTCAAATTATTGTCTTCCAAACAAGAGTATAATACAACTAAGTTAATTTCTAATGTAGATTATTTCACAACTCAAGATTTATTAGGGAACACAAATAAAATATCTCAAAGTGCTTTGTCAACATCTTGCATAGTATTCTATTGGGGAGTCAAAGCAAAGTTTGATAAGTTGAAATTACACAATATTATTTTTTCAGAAGATTATAAAAAAGAATTTACCCAAATTTTCCAAGAAAAAGTCATTCCAAATGACCCTACAATTTATATTAACATTTCCTCCAAAATGGATAGTGATCATGCTCCAGAAGGATGTGAAAACTGGTTTGTTATGATTAATATTCCTGCACAGTCAAATCATATTTCTGACGATCAGATTAAAAGAATAAAAAATTTAATTATTAAAAATGTTTACAATAAATTTCAAATTGATATTAATAATCTAATTGAGTTTGAAGAAGTTTTGACACCAAAAAAACTATTTAAAAATACAGGTTCCTATTTAGGGGCTTTATATGGAAATCATCAAAATTCTATCTATTCAATTATGAAAAGAAAGAAAAATCAAGATCAAAAAATGAAAAACTTATTTTATGTAGGTGGCACAGTTCACCCAGGTGGAGGAATGCCTCTTGCATTAAGATCAGGAGTTAATACTGCTAATAAAATTATAAATGAAACTTTATAAAGAATTTAGATTTGATATTATTTTTGTTGCAGTAATTCATATTGCAGGTATAATAGG
>Ga0213869_10001931_pt1 | contig 14928 bp, 12 predicted proteins | sample PICome_10_FD_160083 | JGI IMG/M metagenome (GOLD analysis project Ga0213869, IMG submission 160083) | Coastal seawater microbial communities near Pivers Island, North Carolina, United States - PICO132 | ecosystem: Environmental > Aquatic > Marine > Coastal | place: USA: North Carolina...
GTCCATGGCTACGCGAACAACATTTCCACCACCGAAGGTGGCATGCACGTCGAGGGTTTCAAGACAGCTCTTACTTCTGCGGTCAACAAGTACGGCAAAGAGAAAAACCTCATCAAAGAAAAAGATCCGAACCTCAGCGGCGACGACGTCCGCGAGGGCATTACTGCCATTATTTCGGTCAAGCTGCGAGAACCACAGTTCGAGGGACAGACGAAAGCCAAGCTTGGCAACGTGCCAGCCCGCTCCTTTGTCCAAAAAGCTACTTATGCCCGTCTCGTCGAGTGGATGGATGAGAACCCAGCTGAAGCTAACAAAATGGTCAAGAAAGGCCTTTCCGCTGCTCAAGCGCGTGCTGCAGCGAAGAACGCACGGAACGCAATCCGTCGTAAGACGGCGTTATCCGGAGCTGGTATGCCCGACAAATTGAAGGATTGCTCGTCGAAGAATGCCGATGAGTCAGAGATCATGATCGTGGAAGGCGACTCAGCCGGTGGCACAGCGGTCGATGCACGTGATCCGCGTACGCAGGCGATCCTCCCAATCCGCGGCAAGATTCTCAATGTAGAACGGGCGCGCATCGACAAAATGCTGAAGAACAACGAGATCCAGGCACTGATCACCGCGATCGGTGCAGGCGTCGGTGACGAGTTCGACGTGGAGAAATGCCGGTACCACAAGGTGATCTGTTTGGCTGACGCCGACGTCGACGGCAGCCATATCCGTACTTTGCTGCTCACATTCTTTTTCCGCCAGATGCGCGAGATGGTTGAAGCCGGCTACTGCTACATAGCGCAGCCACCGCTGTACTCAACGGAAATCGGCAAAGAAAAGATTTACCTTAAAGACGACCTAGCGAAGGATGCGTTCATGGCTGAGCGCCCGAATCATAAAAAGCAGTTCCAACGTCTGAAGGGCCTAGGCGAAATGGACTGGGAAGAACTCCGCGCTACCACTATGGACGCAAGTACTCGGACGCTGCTACAGGTCACGGTTGAAGAGGCTGCTGAGGCCGACCACATTACGTCTGTTCTGATGGGCGACGACGTTGGCAGCCGTCGCGATTTCATCGTCACCAACGCCCGCGACGTGCAGAACCTTGACTTCTGATTTTGAAACGACTGACACATGACTGACATCACTGACGACACCTCACCTGGCGCTTCGATCCAACCGATCGCGCTCAACGACGAGATGGAGAGCTCGTTTCTTGAGTACGCAATGTCGGTCATCATGTCGCGTGCCCTACCCGACGTTCGCGATGGCCTCAAACCTGTGCACCGTCGAATTATTTGGGACATGGAGGAACAAGGCTTTCGTCCTGACCGTGGCCACGTCAAGTGTGCTCGCGTCGCCGGCGACACAATGGCAAGGTTCCATCCGCACGGTGACTCCGCCATTTACGCCGCGCTCGTGCGAATGGCCCAACCGTTTTCGTTGCGTCACCCGCTAATCGACTTCCACGGGAACTACGGCTCCCCTGACTTCGGTCCTGCAGCCTCGCGCTATACCGAATGTCGCCTTGACCCACTTGCGATGGAGCTTCTCGCGGGTATCGACGAAGACACCGTCGACATGATCCCAAACTACGATGGAACCACCGAAGAGCCCCTTGTGCTCCCGGCGCGTTTCCCTAATCTGCTGGTCAACGGCAGCCAGGGTATTGCGGTCGGTATGGCGACAAACATCCCGCCGCACAACCTCGGCGAGGTCATCAATGCAGTCGTGCACCTCATCGACAATCCTGACTCCACGCCCGACGATCTCATGGAATTTGTTAAGGGGCCTGACTTTCCAACTGGGGGTCAGATTCTTGGTAAGGCCGGGATCATGGACGCTTATCGCACGGGTCGTGGCTCGGTAAAAACTCGTGCAAAAACTTCGATCGAGGAGGGCAAGAACGGTCGGTACGAGATCGTTGTCAGCGAGCTTCCGTACCAAACCTCATGCTCGGCCATTGCTGCGCGTATCCAGCAACTGGTCGATGACGGTGACCTTGACGGAATCGCCGACGTCAATGACGGCTCGAATGGTGGAAAGACTGAACTGATCATCACGCTTAAACGCGATGGCAATGCCAACGTTGTGATGAACAACCTGTTCAAGCTCACGCAACTGCAGTCGACATTTTCGATCAACATGGTTGCTCTTGTCAGGGGAGTTCCCCGCCAGGTCAACCTTCGTGACGCCCTTGTTGCTTATGTAGAACACCAGGTTGAAGTCATCACCCGGCGTACTGAAAACCGGCTGAAGAAGGCTCGGCATCGGGAACACATCCTTGAGGGGCGAATCAAAGCCCTGGATGTCATTGATGAAATTATCAAGCTCATACGGGCCAGCGATGATGTTGCGACCGCTCGGGACGGTTTGATGTCGGCACCATTCGAATTCTCTGAGATTCAGGCAAACGACATTCTGGACATGCAGCTACGGCAGCTGACCCGTCTGTCCAGGATCGACCTCCAAAGCGAGCTTGACGAGCTGCGGATCACGATCATCGATTTGCAAGAAATCTTGGACAACCCTGATCGGCTTAATTCTGTAATCAAGGACGAGATCACCGTGATCCGTGACAAGTTCGCAACTGAACGTGTGTGTGAACTGACGTATGACGAAGGTGACATGTCGATTGAAGACCTCACCGACGACAAGGAACTCGTCATTGTGATGACTGAGGCCCAGTACGTCAAGGCGGTGCCAGCCGGCTCGTTCAAAACTCAGGGTCGCGGTGGCCGTGGCGTGTCAGGGGGAAAGCTCAAACTCGACGACATTGTGCGTCACGTCATTTTCACCACCGCTCACGCGCACCTTTTGTTTTTCTCAAACTTAGGCAAGGTGTACAGGCTCCGTGCGCTCGAAATTCCCGAGCGCGAACGGACAGCTAAGGGCATGCCTATCGTCAACTTGCTCCCGCTTATTCCCGGCGAGCGTGTTGAGGCAATCATCGATACCCGCGAGTTTGGAATCGATCGATACCTCTTCTTTGCAACTAAGAATGGTGTTGTTAAAAAGACCACCTTCACTGAGTACGACAAGAGCCGTCGAGATGGATTGATTGCTATCAACTTGAAAGACGGCGACGAGTTGGTCAAGGTCATTGAGACCAACGGCGACGACGATATTTTCATGGTGTCGGGAGGAGGTATGACAATTCGGTTTAACGAAAATGACGTTCGTTCAATGGGCCGCACGGCTGCCGGCGTGCGCGGAATGAAATTGAAGAACGCTGAGGATCGAGTTGTTTCTGTTGACGTGGCTCGCGATGACACTGCGATCTTGATCATGACCGAGGCCGGCTACGGCAAACGCACGCAACTTGACAAGTTCAACGTTCAAGGCCGAGGCGGCCAGGGTGTGCGGGGTATGAAACTCACAGGTAAAAAGGGCGAAGTGGTCGCTGCGTTCATGGTCGGCATTGAAGACGAAATCGTTGCAGTGTCCACGGGTGGGATCACCATCCGCATGGCAGTCCGTGAGATCTCTTCTCAGGGTCGCGATGCCACTGGCGTGCGTGTCATGAACATGGATGACGGTGACACCGTTGGATCGGTCGCACCGATCATCGCTGTTGGTGGAGAAGATTGATCCTGGCATCACTGGAATGATGACCGAGTCGTACACACTTTTTCGGTGCATGCCCATGGTTAAGCGGTGGTCGTGTGGACGTTGAAATAACGAGGTGACCGCCTAGGCGGGCGTTGGGTGGGGTGCAGCGACGACGTGCGGATGTCGAACGCATCGCGGCTCCGAGCTGGTGGTTGCCTGGCTCAGATTGTCCGTTGACAGGATCGCCAGTGATGGGCTGCCTACACTTGCTGTCGTGAGCAAGATCGAAGAAAGTCTCCGAGCGTCGCTGGCAAGCGACGCAGTGGACGCGCTCACCGCAGACGACACCGTTGACGGTTTGAATACAGCGGAGCTAGATGCACTCGATGAATCCCTGGTCGAATCGATCGGAGAGTACGCGTCTAGTGAGCCCGAACAGCCTGCAGATCCAGTGCCCGGTGCGACCGACCCCGACTCAGCGACAGTTGCGGACGAGGGTGTCAGGTTCGACTCAGCAGATGTCGCTGACACAGCTGACGTATCGACGGGAATCATCGAAGAGTTGCGCAGAGCAGATATCGACGGCCCGATCGTCGACCATGCCCCCCAGGATGACACGACATCGACGCGACGTCGTCCAAAGGGCCCGGTCGACTTTGACCCTGCGCCAGTTCCGGTTCCACTCAAGGTCCCACGGATTTTGGGCCGGAAGCCACGTGTTCGCAAAGTCACTCGCGTCGTCCGGCACGTTGATCCGTGGTCAGTGTTCAAAATTGCTCTCTTCGCCAACCTGGTGTTGTACCTGATTGTGCTGACTGCAGGCGTCTTGCTTTGGAACGTTGCTTATGCCACAGGCACCGTCGAGAACGTTGAGCGCTTTTTTGAGTCATTTGGCTGGCAGTCCTTCGAGTTCAACGGGGGCGAGCTCTATCACAGTGCCTGGATCGCTGGACTGTTCGCAGTGCTCGGCTTGACTGGCCTCTGGGTCTTGCTTGCAACACTGTTCAACCTAATCACGGATCTTGTCGGTGGCGTCCGATTTACCGTGCTTGAAGAAGAAGTCGTCGAATCACGAACTTCACCAATGCGCAGGTTTGTAGTTCGTCGACCAGAGCCTGAGATTCCAGTCACCCTGTCCGATGCGTCCGGCCCGCTGATCCGAGAAGCAGCCGTCAACGACACCGGTGAAAACATCCGCTGAGACCCCGATCGACGCCTGAGCCCTCTGTGGTTGTTTCGGATGGCCGCCGATAACATCTCGTACTCGCTGGGGCTATAGCTCAGTCGGTTAGAGCGCATCCCTGATAAGGATGAGGTCCCTGGTTCGATTCCAGGTAGCCCCACCCAGTGAACGAGACCCTGCGGGGTCTCGTTTTTGGTTGTCAGGATTGACTAGATGCGACGCTTACTTGAGGGACTTTAAACACTCGCAAACAGGCGAATGGCGTTAGCTGAATCACCCACCGATCTCACAGATCTCAGACGTCCGCTTTCCGAGCTTTACGTCTGAGCGTGCCGCCGTCGACCTTGGCGTTATGGCCACCGTAAATAGTGGAATCGTCGCAAGTACTCACGCCCCTACTTGCGCTGGTCTTGTCGTGGAGCTCTCGTGCACGGGAACTCGACATGTTGCGATTAAGTGTTTGAGCGAACATGCTACGACCATGAAGTTCATCCGTGGGGCAATTTCAGCGATCCTGCTAGCAAGCGCATTTGCAGCAGCATTGCGGGTACGCGGTACCGGTGGAACCCCGCCACAGCATGGTGGATGGCGCCCGCTCGAGCTGCCGGATAACTGATGAAACGTATCGCTCTCGTTGGCAATGGCGTCACCGGTAAACGGATCGCAAAACGCCTTGACCTCATTGCTCCCGATTGTGATGTAGTTGTGGTTGACCCACGGGGAACTCTGGCCGAAGCGGCAGATTGCAATGTCGCGGTTGTTGCGAACGGTGGTCCGCAGATTGGGCCAGCGGCCAAACTTTTAGCACACGGTGTTTCGGTGGTCTGCACCTCTGATGATCTTGGTGACGTTCGGGCGTTGAGCGAGCTACACGAGCCAGCTGTTCAGCACGGAGCATCAGTTGTCGTCGGAGCGGGAATGTCGCCGGGTCTGACCGGTCTGCTTGCTCGATACCTCGTCGAACAGCTGCATCATTGTGACGAAATCCATTTAGCTGTCCACGGTACAGCCGGCCCAGCTTGTGCTCGCCAGCACCACAAGGCGCTAGCCGGACGCGCAGTTGGCGTGCATAATGGGCTACAAATCGAAAGACCGGCAGGATCGGGACGTGAACTCTGCTGGTTCCCCGAGCCAGTGGGTGCCTACGACTGCTACCGCGGTGAGCTCGCCTCGCCGATGCTCCTTCACGAGTTGTTCCCTAACGTTCACCGAATCAGCGCTCGCGTCTCCGCCAACCGACGTGACCGCTTCACGGCACGCCTACCAATGTTGAGCCCGCCACACCGCGAAGGTGGTGTGGGCGCCGTCCGTGTTGAAGTACGCGGTGCGAACTCGAGCGGTGAACGTCTCACGCTCGTAGCCGGCGTCGCAGAGCTCGTCGGCACGTGCGCCGCCGCAACAGCCGCTGCCTTCACTGGTGCGATCGTCCGTGGCGACCTTGATCCTGGAGTAACTGTCGCAGGCGACGATCGCCTCAACACGATTGGCCTTCTCCGTGAGGTCGAACGGCTTGGAGTGCGGTTACAGGAGTTCACTGGCATTCCACATGCGGCAAATCCGGCGTCTGCATCAACCCAAACGATGATGAACGGCCCACGTCATGGCTGACGTCACTGCGACATTTGATCCAACGAATGCAGGTACCGAACTGCCATGGCTGCCAGAAGGGCGAATCGTCAACATCGACGGGCGTGGAGAGTTCTTCATACGTGAACACCATCACGCTGATCTGACGACACCTACGGTCGTCCTTCTTCACGGTTGGACAGCATCAAGTGACCTGCAATTTTTCACCGCGTACGAAGCGCTCGCGGAGCGGTGTTCGTTTATCGGTATTGACCATCGCGGGCACGGCAGGGGACTTCGGAGTCCGACTGCGTTCACATTGGACGATGTCGCCGACGATGTCGCTGCCGTCCTACGTCACCTCGGTGCTACCAACGTGATAGCGATCGGTTACTCGATGGGCGGACCGATTGGCATGTTGCTTGCGCGGCGCCACCCTGATTTAGTGGCGGGTATCATCGCTCAGGCAACAGCTCTTGAATGGAGCGGTTCGCTGCGCGAACGATTGCGATGGCGCTTTCTTCCTGTAATGGGCACCTTTTTGCGCTCGCGGGTTGCCGGTCGTTTCATGAAGGGGTTTCTTGAAAAAACGTTCGCCGAAGAACACGGACTACGTCGGTATATCCCGTGGCTGCGCGGAGAGTCACAGCGGGTGGACATTGGCGCAGTGCTCGCGGCGGGCAGAGCATTAAGTGCCTACAACGCGACTGACTGGGCGGGAAGTTTGAATGTTCCAGCAGGGATGTTGATCACGACCCACGACCGTCTTGTGAACCCCCGTAAACAGCGGGCGTTGGCTAAGGCTCTCGGTGCTGAAGTGCGTGAAATCACAACCGACCACCTTGGCCCGTGGGAGAAACCCAATCAGTTCTCGTCAGCCACGCTTGAGCTACTCGCGTTGGTGTCGTCTTCCGGCATCGACCCTGAGAGTTGAGCAACCTGCGTTGACAACGCTTCGATCGTCTCCTGTAGTCGATCGATTCGATCGCCAAAGTCTTCGCCGGTGACAATGTCGCTTATCGACACTCGCACACTTGCGATTTCTCGCGCGAGGAACTCGGTGTCGCTCTGAGTTCGTTCAGCGACTTCGCGGTCATTTTCGGAGGTGACTTGATCACGACGTTCTTGACGGGACTGGGCGAGCAGGATCAGCGGCGCAGCGTACGAAGCCTGGACAGATAGAACAAGAGTGAGTAACACGAAGCCACGGGCCCAGGAGTCAAAGACGAATTGCTCTGGTGCAGCGATGTTGTGAATGATCCAAAGCGCGATGACGATCGTCTGAAAAACAAGGAATCGCGCTGTTCCTAGAAAGTTTGCTATCGACTCGGCGAACGCCCCAAAGACGTCTGAGTCGTATTGCACGCCGATGCGATGCGATGACCGTGGCTCGGAGAGGTCTTCACGTCGTTTCATGTGGCGCTCACCTCCGGTGTGCGCGACGGGCGTTGCCGTTTGCGCCACACGGGACCAAGCATTCGGTCGATCACGTCATCAACGGTCACTGAGCCGAGCAAGCGGCCAGCCTGATCGCATACGGCTACTGCGAGCATGTCGTAGCTGGCGAGACGTTCAGCAACCTCACGGTCGCTGATTTCGGGGCTGACAATCGGAACATCGTCAAGTAAGCGACCGATCTCCATGTTCGGGGGCTCGCGTAGCAGACGCTGGACATGAGCGATACCCAGGAACTTTCCGGTCGGAGCCTTGAACGGCGCGTTGCACACAAAAACCTGAGCAGCAATGCTGACGACCCAGTCCGGGTGACGCACCTGTGCGAGCGCTTCGGCGACGGTAGCGGTGGGACCGAGGATGATTACTTCCGGTGTCATTAGGCCACCGGCTGTGCCTTCCTCGTACGACAGCAAGCGGCGAACCGTCTCGGCATCGTCGTCATCCATGACCTCAAGCATTAGCTCCCGCTGCGTCTTCGACATTTGGCCGAGCAAATCGGCAAGGTCGTCGAAGTCCATTTCATCGAAGACACCTTCGAGCCGCTCCTGATCAAGGCTTTCGACGATTCGCACCTGCTCCTCCTCTGGAAGTTCCTCAAGAACGTCGGCGAGCCGCTCATCATCCATCGCTTCAGCAATTTGACGTCGCTGTTCGCTACTCAGAGCACGCACGAACGCAGCGACTTCAGCTGGATGAAAATCGCGCAGACGGGCTGCCTCGGCCTGCATCTCGGTCGGCTTGTCGAAGAGTGCTGGCACTTGCTCGTAGTCAACGAGTCGGTACGTTGGGCGGCGTCGTAGTGAGCTACGCGAAGCCAGCCGTACCTTGTCAATTTCCCACCAGGATGAGCGACCATCGAACCTCGGCTGAATAGCTATGTCGCTGACTGTCTCGTTGCCGACCTTACGATCGATCAATTCGGCGTTGATCAAGACCTCACCAGGACGTGGCTTGAACGGGTTGAGATCGACGTCCCAGCTTTGTAGCCGCACACCGTCGCCGTTCAGTTCCCCTACCCGATTGGCGTTGACGAATATCCGTCGGCGCTGGCTTGAGGCGACGAAGCCCACGATTTTAGGTGGAACGCCAGCTTCGTTCTCGTTGCCCGGACGGCCGGGTATAGCCACCAGGTCTTCGACGCGTCCGATGGGAGCACCACCGGCATCGAGCAACGGGAGGCGCAGAACGCGGAATGCGTAGATCAAATCCCCTGCCATACAGCCAGGTTAATGGTGTCGCAGAACATAGACGGGAACGTCGGCACCCTCGGCGCTGTTGATTCCTGTTTTATATTCTGTGACCTCGGCTTGATGCTCGATACCCAAGGCGCTATGTCAAACAGCTGTTGGAAGTGGAATTGAGTTGGCCGAAGCGAAAGGATTTTCGAAAGGAGGTCCGTTCACCGCAATAGACAAGGCGCTGATTGATTGCGTTGAGATCAAAGTCGAAGCATGGGACCGGTTTAACGAAGTGGCTGCAAAAGCGCTGGCGATTGTTGTCAGCCCGGTCATCATGAAGCTCACCGAGCAGGTGGAATTCGCCGCAACAGGGGCCTTCGATTTGACAAATCAATTGTTAGAGACGGTTGGGCTTGCATTTGCTATTCCGTGGTGACTGGACAACACAATGACGACGAAGATGTTATGAGCGGCAAATAAGCTGGGCGGCTCAGTTGAGGTGACCTACCTCGACCAGAGTGTCTGAGAATGCGACGCCACCGCCCCATTCTGTCAAGGTGTCATTGGTAAGAGCGTTGACAGTCTTGCCATCTGGGTGATGTGCACTCCACCATCCCCACGGGATTGCAATGACTCCGGGACGCAGTCGCCCAGTAATTTTTACTGGAACTTCGATTGATCCACGCTCGTTCCACACGCGCGCAACGTCTCCGTCTACAAGTTGGCGGTGTGCAGCGTCTACGTCAGAGAGTTCGACGAATGGTCCACCTTCGGCAGGGCCATGCTTTGGTAGATGGGAATAACCCGAGTTAAGGAATCGAGCGTGATGCTTGGGTGTGAGGAGCTGGAGTGGAAATTTAGCGACGGAGGCGGCGTCGCCACCAGGACTTTCGTTTGGTGCAACGTAAGTCGGTACCCGGGGTTGACCCATCGCTTCCAGTTCGTCAGATGCGAAGTGGACTCGACCAGTTGGCGTGTCAAAGTTTCCTTCGCCAAAGGGGCGACCATCATCGGGGTAATCGACTCGGAGCCAACCCGATGAGCTCAATGAATCAATATCGATGGCCGGAAGCGCCTCGCGCATTATTTTTTTGTCGTCGTCAAAGAGCGCTGGTTCGGTGTAGCCCATCGCAGCAGCGAGGCGCCGAAAGAGTTCGGTGTTGTTCACCGTTTCGCCGGGCGGATCGATCGCAGCGTGGTTGTAGTTGATGTGCAGTGAGCCCCATGACAGCACAACGTCGTCAGCTTCGATCTGCGTTGTTGCGGGCAAGATGATGTCGGCGTAGCGCGCTGTGTCGGTCATGAACTGCTCATGGACGACTGTGAAGAGGTCATCTCGAAGCAGACCGCGCCGCGTCGCTTCTGCATTCGGCGTGGTCACGATCGGATTACAGTTCCAGTTGATAAGGGCATGGATGCCAGGACCGTCGGTTTCTCCGGCATGCGGATGCGTCAGAATTTGACCAAGGCGGCTCATGTTCAACGTGCGTGCGTTGCCTACGTCGATGTCCGGTCGCAACATCGCGTCGAAATCAATGTGGCTCTCGGTCCAGGCCCCGGTGCTTTTCGATAACCCACCGCCACGTTCAGCCCAGGCTCCAGTTAACGCAGGAAGGCACGCCAACGTCCGGTGGAACATGGCACCGTTCTCGTGATGTTCAGGTCCGACAAGCGTACGAATCCCGGCCGGCCGAAGGGTTGCGTACTCATGTGCGAGTCGAGTGATGATATGGGCCTCCACACCGCAGACTCCGGCGGCGCGTTCTGGAGTCCAGTCGGCCACCGCGGCGCAAAGTTCGTCAAAGCCGAGCGTGTGGTCGGCGATCCAGTCATCATTAGTGAGGCCGTCGCCAATCAGCACGTGCATCATGGCCAACATCATTGCGATGTCGGTACCAGGCAGTGGCTGGATGAACTGGTCACCGGCAGCTGGGTCGATTGCGTCAGCGGTGAGGGTGCGAATTGGATCGATCACGACGAGCGTTGCACCGTTGGCTCGAGCTGTCTCGATGGTCGGCCAGAGGTGACGATTGGTAAGTTTGGTGTTGGTTCCCCACAGGATGATGAGCTTGCTGTGTTCATGTTCCATTGGGTCGAGGCCGCGCGGGGAGCCAACGGTCTTGCTCATGCCGGCGCCAACTGTGACGCCGCAGATCGCGCGCTCAAGCTTGGTGGCTCCCATGTGGCCGAAGAACCGTCCGCTCAGCCCCATGAGTGAGATCAAGCTCTGGTTCCCGGCATCGGAGTAGGGGAGAACGGCTTCGGGGCCGTGCTCGTTGATGATGCGATGCAAGTTGGCGGAAATTTCGGTGAGTGCTTCAGGCCAGGTGACTTGCCTGAATTCGCCGCAGCCTTTGGCCCCGACTCGTCGCAATGGGTGGAGGATGCGCTCTGGGCTGTAGACCCGATCGAGGAACCGGTTGACCTTCGGGCACAGCTCGCCAGCTGAGTACGGATGCTCGGACCAGCCGCGGAGTTTCACCGCGACCGGAGCTGTGTCGGCCCTGTCTTCGACCGTGACTATCCAGCCACATGAGTCAGGACAGTCGTGGTGGCAGGTGCCCTGCACGGTGCTGACAGTGACGTTCAGTACCTCGTCGGACATGGTCATGGACATATCGATATTCCAGTAGATTCCCCGCGTCAAGTCCGTCGCCACCGTTTGCCGCCCGTGCATACCAATAACGTCATTGTCACGGCGGCTGGGACGATGAACAGAGGTGATGTCATGCTGGGGCGATGAGCGAAGTGACACGCATAATTTTGATCCGCCACGGCCAATCGGCTTCGAACGCTGAGGGTTGGCTGAGCGGCCAGGAGTCATGTGGCGGGTTGACTCATCTCGGCGTTGCGCAGGCAGAGGCGCTTCGTTCCCGACTGTCAGCCGACGAGTCGATGCAGCCCGATGCGGTATTGGTGAGCACTATGCAACGAGCGGTCCATACCGCCGAGATCATCTCCGAGCCGTTTGGCATGGTCCCCGAACAGCACGCAGACTTGATGGAACGTACGTCCGGTGAGGCCGAAGGCCTGACGATCGCCCAGTACACCGACAAGTACGGCATCGCCCCATGGAGTGACTGGGAGAATCCACTGTCGCCGGGCGGCGAGTCAGGTCTGGCATTTGCGGATCGCGTGACGGCGGCAACCGATCGCGTCGTGAACGAGTATCGCGGTAAGACGGTGTGGGTGGTGTGTCATGGCGGCGTGATCATGGTGACTGCTGTCCGCCGTTGGCCCGGAGCTTCTTTCGATCTCCGTCAACTCCCTGTGGCCAGTCCACAGAACACTTCGGTCAGTGAGTGGCAGGTCGATATCGACAGTAACTGGCGCATGTCCCGCTTTGCCGATGACACCCATCTTGTCGGAATGAACGACGGCGCTGCCAACATCATTGGCTGATGCACCTGCTCCACACAAAGGGTCGGATCCCAGTGTGGTTTAGTTCGCGGATTGCACGATTTGGCGGAGGTGAGGCCATGCTGCAGCAAAGCCGGCGTGGAGCGCGAGTTGCTCGACGTCTTTAAGAGTGAACCACTCGACAGCGTCGGTCTCGAAGTTGATCGAACTGCCAAATCGTTCGTCAACCTCGACCACGACAGTCGTGTAAGCCCAATTGACAGCTGGCTTGAAAATGTACTCGCCGAGTAATCGCGGCGTGCCTGGAACGCTGCCGACTTCTTCTGAGGCTTCGCGCAAAGCACCTTCCATTGGCATTTCGCCCTGGTTGAGCGCGCCACCTGCGCAACTCCACGTGCCGCCCTCGTGGGCCATCTGCGAACGTTTCTGCAGCATCACCTCTGGCTCATCGCTTTCGCGCAGGACAAACACCACACCGGCTGCACCAAAAACACCCCACCGAACGTGTCCGTCACTACAGCGGACGAACCCGTCTCCTGACAACCGTCCTGCTTGTTGGCTCGCCTGCTCGTCGAACATCACCCCACCCTGCCACGCCGACCCGACCACTGTCTCGTTTGTGTATCCACGTTGTGTCATCGCCGATCCATGGTGGGTACGTAAACAGGATGTGGTTGTATCGCTGCGTGACTGAAACGCAGACCCAAAAATTTGACCTGATCATCGTGGGATCGGGTTCAGGCAACTCGATTCCGGAGTACATGAACGACTGGAACATCGCCATCGTCGAGCGAGGAACGTACGGCGGCACTTGCCTCAACGTCGGCTGCATCCCATCGAAGATGTTTGTCCTTCCTGCCGACGCTGCGCTATCCGCACAGCGTTCAAGCAAAATGAACATTGAGACGCAATACAACGGGGTTGACTTTGCAGCGCTCCGTGACCGCGTGTTTGGCCGCATCGACGCCATATCAGCAAGCGGTCGCGACTATCGGGCGACTGGTTCGCCCAATGTCACCCTGTTCGAGGGTACCGCTCGTTTTATCGGCGACAAGCTGCTTGAAGTTGACATGAACGAGGGCCCGCAGCGCTATCTCACGGCCCCACAGATATTGCTGGCGGCAGGTGCTCGGCCGGTCACGCCACCGATCCCGGGTTTGGTTGAGACCGGGTTCCATACCTCCGACACAATCATGCGGTTACCCAACTTGCCGAAACGTCTCGGCATCATTGGCGGTGGCTTCATCGCTGTTGAGATGGGCCACGTCTTCTCTGCGCTCGGTACTGAGGTGATAATGATGAATCGTTCCGACGGTCTCCTGCGGGGCTTTGATCGTGACGTTACCGAACGCTTCACGGAGCTCTTTGCCCAACGCGTTGATCTACGTACTGGGCGTGTACCGACCAAAGTCGAGCGCAGTCAAGATGGCATCGTGATCACCTACGGTGAAGAAAATATCGTTGTCGATGAACTGTTGGTTGCTACGGGGCGCAAACCGAACAGTGATCTACTCGACGTGGAGAGTGGTGGGCTCAAGTGCCACGACCACGGAACTGTATTGGTTGATGACACGATGGCTACCAACGTCGAAGGCGTGTGGGCCATTGGCGATATCGCTAACAGCTATCAACTTAAGCACCTCGCTAACGCTGAGGCAGCCGTTGCTTTCTGGAACATTGCGAACCCTGACAAGACTCGCCACCAAAGCTACAAAGCTGTGCCCGGTGCAGTGTTCTCTAACCCTCAGGTAGCCAGCGTCGGCCTCACCGAGCAAGATGCCGAAGCGCAAGGTGTTCCGTTTACCGTGGGCAAGCGTGACTACGCCGGCACGGCCTACGGGTGGGCGATCGTGGATGAGAACAGCTTCGCAAAAGTGCTCGTTAACGCAGAGACAGGCTTGATCATCGGCGCGCATATTCTGGGCCCGCAGGCCGCCACGTTGATTCAGCCGATTATCCAGGCAATGGAGTTTGACCAAAGGGCTGAAGACATTGCGCAATCAGTTTTCTACATTCACCCGGCCCTGACTGAAGTGGTGGAAAACGCTCTGCTTGACGCCCTTAGCTGAGGAACATAATTAGCGTGGATAGCCCACGGCCTGGTGCGCGACCCGGGTCGGAGTGCCTCTTGTAGCGTCAGGGCGGTGACTGTGCCGACTGCTGTGCCGTTGACCAACAGTGAGATCGCACACGTTCGCAGTTCCACGCCCGGATGTACTGACGTATTGGTCCACCTCAATCACATCGAAGTACCCAGGTGAGGGGGTGCACCCTGCCCGTAACCGGGTCTGGCGGTCTACCGCTCTACGGGGCGACGTGAGTACGAAAGAAACGAAAGAAGTCCGTGGGAGTCGCACAGAGCATCTACCACTACATCTACCGCGGAGAGTTTCTCTGAGTCCCTGTGCCTGGCGTGCAGTGCGATCCTCAGCAGCATCGTGAAGCCCCGCAGCGCGTGTCGAGGTCGTGGCGCCGCCGCCTGCTCGACGGCATGGCATCGGCGGCGGCAGAAGTATTGGTTGGGGCGGTTACCCGATGATGGCGAGGACGGCGCCGACGACGATCATGATTGCGCCGGCGACTTGGTAGAAGCCGTGGACCTGGTCGCCTTCACCCCACAGGATGCGGGAGCGGGCAACCAAC
>Ga0213869_10001933_pt1 | contig 14919 bp, 13 predicted proteins | sample PICome_10_FD_160083 | JGI IMG/M metagenome (GOLD analysis project Ga0213869, IMG submission 160083) | Coastal seawater microbial communities near Pivers Island, North Carolina, United States - PICO132 | ecosystem: Environmental > Aquatic > Marine > Coastal | place: USA: North Carolina...
TTCCTACAATCATCGGACGACACGACAACAGTGGCCGACCTGGCCTCTTTGACTCAGTCATTCAAGCCGGCTGGAGTTTCTGTGTGGCGCTGCGGGCGCGCGGCCTTGGCACCGCATGGGTCACGGCGATGCTGACCGAAGAGGATTCCGTCAAGGAATTGCTCGGCATTCCCGTTCACATGACCGAAATCGCTATGTTCCCCGTCGCCTGGACCAAGGGCACCAATTTTTCCGCTGCACAACGTCATCCTGCGCGATCAGTGACCTACTTCGACAGTTTTGAACGCACCTTCGAGTCGGGTCCAAGCAATCCCGTACGTCTTGCCGACGGCCCGGGCACAATTGCCGAGATAGACATCGACGCTCCACCCTCGGCCGTTTGGCCGGTGATCACCGACATCAACTTGTCAGCCGCCTATTCACCAGAGTTCCAAGGCGCAGAATGGGTCGAGCCTGATTCGCCAATTGCTGTGGGATCAACTTTCGTCGGCACAAACCACAACGAAGCGTTCGGTGAATTCAAAGTCCCATCTTTCATCGATACGTTCGAGAAGGACGTGTCGTTCGGTTGGCGAACCTCAGACATTGGTAACCCTGGGGCAAGATGGCGATTCGACCTTGAGTCGACGGGCCCAAACACGCGCTTGCGGTACTCAATGATCCTCGGTCCTGGGCCATCGGGCCTCACGACGGCGATTAAGGCGATGCCCGACAAGGAAGACCGCATAATCAACCGGCGGGTGCGCACCCAGCACACCGCGATGCTGCAGGTGGTTGCCGGAGTGAAGAAAACGGTCGAAGCAACACTCTGAGTCCGTCGTCGATCACACCGTGAACCAAAAAGCCCCCGGCAGCTCAGCTACCAGGGGCTTTGGTGGTGGAGACGATGGGAATCGAACCCACGACATCTTGCTTGCAAAGCAAGTGCTCTGCCAACTGAGCTACGTCCCCAGACGGGACCACGATAGCGGCCCCACACGATCTCCCACCCGCGACGTTTCGGCGGCATTCTCGAAACGATCTCACGTGAATGCTGAGCTGACTGCACCGAGATCATTCGTCTTCGGTGTCTGCGTTCCGGTCAGTTGTCTTTCAACGCAACGGCATTCGGCGTCACGTTCATCTTTGGCTCATATTCGACCAACGAAACGTCGCGGGCGTCAGATCGGATCGTTGCACGGAGCACATCACGACACTCGTCGCAAGGCCCATAGAAGTCCTCGGTGACAGTCGATTGACAACGCGGGCACGCAAACTCCATCGCTCCGACGTTACAACGCGTACGATCCAGAGCAATGTCCGACTCGCGTCCGCCGATTTTTGACGATGGCGGCGGACTGCCTGATGTCAGTCGCAGCAGGCTCCGCACTGATGCTGATGATCCGGTGAGCGCGGAACGAACGGAGTGGGATCGTGACAACGATGACTGGGATGGTCCGAACTATCTAGTGCGACGCGCAATCGTCGTTGCCTTGGTTGTTGCGATCATCGCGCTCGCAGCTGTCCTGGTAGGTCGCATCATTGGCAACGACGACAGCGGGTCCGGGTCAAGCTTCGCCAAAGCCAACTGGAACCATGTGGTCACAGTCGACAACAACGCGGGCACCGTCATCATCACTAATCCGCAGGGCGAAGAGACAAACCGCTTTCGCTTCGGGCTCTCCGCGCTGGCTGACACCGAGGTCATCGGCAGCACGCTGATCAGCGTTGATGCAGATGCATTGGCTGTCGTGCCGCTTGACGCTGAAGCCAAGATCACGGCCGCCAATGACGTCACCACAGTCAAGATTGCGTCCACCGGCACGTTGCTTAGGCCCTCGGGAAGCGCTCAAACCGTTGTCGCCCAGAACACATCATCGGAACGGCTGGTTATGGCGCACGGCCCGACCGGTGAGGTCATTGACACCTTGGCCACTGACCCAGTTCCGGGCGCACGCTACGACCTCGCTAATGCCCGAACTGAACCAGATGGACGTCATGTCCTCGTCACCGACACCGGCAACTTTCAAAGCGTCCTCTTCTCTTTCGATCGAGACAAACCATCTTTCTTTCCTGGCCTTGCGCTTGCAGTAAACAACGACATCGTCGTGACTGCCGTCAACGTCGGAACCAACGCCAACGTCGCAGTATTTGACCACACAGGTGAACCCGGCGTGTCTGCCCGCACTTCCTCAGTCCGTGCAGGCATGATCAGCAATGACAAAGTCATTCTTGTTGGCATTGACGGGAATATCCTTGGACTTGCACTCAGCGACGGCGATATCACTGAACTCGGCAGCCTGTCGATTGGAACAGTCGAGTTCGGCGACGTGGCCACCCGCGGCGACCGTCTCATCGTGGTCGGCGAACTCGGCACTGCGTTGATTGACGCAGACGGCACGATCGTCACAGAGTTACCCGGCGCTCGACCAACAACGTCAGGCATTGACGAACTCGCTCCACGTCGTACTACCTGTCTGACCGTGGAGCGCGAAGCCGCCAGCGAGCTGGCAGTGATCAAGTTCGAGACGGGGGAGGTCGAAGCCGAAGCGTTAGCCAGCCCTGATCTTCTTGGCGCCGTCGACGGATGCCAACCAATAATTCCAACGTCGGCCGGATATCTCTCGCTCACCGCTGAAGAAGTAAGCCCAGTGATTCTCGCCGGTGATGTCATCGCCATTTCACCCGACAGCGGAACGATCGGCGTGGAACAGTCGAACCGCCTCAAACTTGTCCCAAGGGCTACCGCTAACGCAGCTGACGATGCGGATGTAGTCGAGCCGGTCGACGTCGGACGCAGTGGCCGGCAGATCTTTTTCGCTGAGCTCTAACCCAAATGACTGATTCCGTCGTCAATGATTTGGGCTTAGATGAGCCCTTCATCGAAATCGATCGTGGTAACACCGTCTGGCGCTTTGAGCGGGAGTTCCTCACATCGAACTGGACGTGTCTTTTCGGCAACGGCTGCAAGGGCATCTTGCAAGAAGACGCGACAGAGCTAAACCAAGGCTGCTGCTCACTGGGCGCTCATTTCGGTGATGGTCCAGCTGGTCAGATTGAAGCAATGCAGGTGCAGGCGTACGCAGCAATGCTCTCGCCTACCAACTTCCAGTTCTTTGAGACCGCACACGACCCAGGTAGCGCCCGCGGCACACTCAGCATTTACGGTGACGACGAACGCACCCACACTCGCGTTGTCGACGGTGCGTGCATCTTCCTTAATCGGCCTGGCTTCGACGGCGGCGAGGGCTGTGCCCTGCATATCGCTGCGCTCCAGTCTGACGAGTCGCCTACCGAATGGAAGCCTTCAGTCTGCTGGCAGCTTCCGCTGCGCATCGACTGGGAAGAGGTCGATGCCGATACTGAGACAGCGACCGTGCGGCGTTGGGGTCGTACAGACTGGAGTAAGCACGGTGAAACAATGGCTTGGTGCTGTACTGAGCGGTCTGAGGGTGGTGAGGCGTACTGCGGCACCGAGCAAGTCATCGACTCCCTCAGCGAAGAACTTACGGCGCTTGCCGGTGGTGAGGTCTACGTTGAACTCAAGCGACGCCTCATCAGCTAATCCAACGCACACGAAGGCAATAAGTCGTGGGTTGATGTTAATTACAGCACGCATCTGGTGGCCGTTGACGTAGTCAGCATGGGCAATCTTCGACTTTCCGTTGTCATCAACGTTGGTCGTTTCAGGTGTGGTGATCGACTAGGAGACCGCATTCGTGTGTTGTGCGACGTCTTTCTCTCGCTGTCCATCGTGACCTCTGGCCGCGTTTCCGCGTCGCAGGAAATGAAACGAAAGTCCTTCCGCACTTGGTTGACCTCAGTCTCGAATGCGATGAGTACGGCGTGAAAAGCACGCAACGTCGTTAGAGCTGCGGTCGCATCATGCGCGTCGACATGATGACTGGCCCGAAACCGCTGCAGCAGATGGGCAGACTGGCGAACGCTACTAAGGCTGCGGGCTTTGACGGAATGCTCTTCACAGAAGGGAGTCGCACGTCATTTCCGGCCGTCACGGCAGCGGCACTTGCCGAGCCCGGCCTACATTACTCAACCGGAATCGCCGTTGCTTTTCCGCGCAGCCCGATGATCTCCGCTCAGGTCGCCTGGGAGCTCCAGGAAGCGACCAACGGTAACTTTCGCCTGGGCTTAGGCACGCAGGTTCGGACTCATATCGTTCGGCGCTACGGCGGTGACTTCGAACGACCCGGCCCACGTCTGCCGGACTATGTACTTGCAGTGAAAGCCTGTTTCGCTGGCTTTCGTGGCGATCGGCTCGATCATCACGGCGAGTTCTACGAGCTCACGTTCCTCAACGCACAGTGGAGTCCGGGAGCGATCGACCTTCCGGACCCTCTCGTCGACATCGCTGCAGTGAACCCCTGGATGTTGACCATGGCCGGCGAAGTAGCGGACGGTGTCCATGTGCATCCCATTGCGGAACCGGGCTACATCGATCGCCATGTGATCCCGTCGGTGGCAGCGGGTGCCGCGAAGACGGGCCGCTCACCCGACGAGGTCGCGCTGATCGTTCCGGTGACAACCATCGTGGGTGACTCTGACGAAGAGATAGCCCGCGATCGTGGTGCCGCCCGGCAAATGCTTTCGTTCTATGGGTCAACGCCCAACTACGCCTTTATCTGGGATAAAGCTGGCTTTGAAGGAACCACTGCGCGAATCCGCGAGAAACAAAAGGCAAACGACTTTGCCGGAATGGCCGCAGAAATTACCGACGACCACCTCGCTACGTTCTGCACCGAGGCCAATTGGGATGGCCTCGCTGACGCGCTCAAGAAAAAGTACGCAACAACGGCCGAACGGCTCGTGCTCTACAACGCTGGTAACGAGACGCCTGAACGCTTCGAAAAGTACGGCACTGTCGCACAGCTCGTCACTGCCGCGATCAGGTGATGAGCGCTGAGTCGGTTCTCAACTTGAGGTAAAACAGAAATTCAAACAGGGCCAAGGACACGGTCGGTGTAAGCATTGCGAAACGTGCCGGTCGGGTCTAACTTGCGTCGCAGCTCCTGGAAAGCGTCCCACTCAGGAAAACGGTAGGCAAGCGTCGCAGCAGTCTGATAGTGCAGCTTGCCCCAGTGCGGCCGTCCGGTGTAGTCATTCATGATCTGCTCGACACCCTGGAAATATGCTTCGTACGGCACCCCGATGTACTGGTGGACAGCGATCCAGCCGGACGCGCGATCGTTCCCAGTCGACAGCGGAATGTCATCTGCTGCTGAGCATCGAACTTCGATCGGGAACATTGGCTTCACCGGCAGTGTCTTTACCAATGCTTCAATGCGACTGAGCGCTTCGGGCACCGCATCAAACGGTACGCCGTACTCCATCTCAAGGAACCGCACCTTGCGGGGGCTAGCGAAAATCCTGTCGCTCCGATCGATCAGTTCACGTTCCGACGCGGCCGACATCACGAGCTTCGCGACTTTGGGCGCCATCTTCGGGAAGCGACGGCCAACCCTGCATACCGTCCCGAAGGCTAAGTTCTCACCAATCCACTTGTCCCGAATGTAGGCCGCCTTCGACTGCGGCGCGGCCAGCGCGTCTGTCACGGTGTTGCGCTTCACCTGGCAGCGCCGAGCGCCGGGCATCATGTAAAATTCGACATGGTCTGTTGAGTGCATAACGGTGCGGAAGTCCGCAACTACATCGTGTAGCACCTCGATTGTTTCGACGGCGTGCAGATTAAAAGCTGGCACGCAACGCAGCGTTACCTCGGTGAGGATGCCGAGCGCCCCGACACTCACACGTGCGATCCGGAGCAATTCTGGGTCGTTCTGCTCGTCGGCACGAATGATCGTGCCGTCACCGGTGACCATTTCAAGGCCGACAATGCAAGTTGAGATGTTGCCGAGCCCGGCGCCGGTGCCATGCGTGGCAGTAGCCGTCGCGCCGGCAATCGACTGATAAGCAATGTCGCCCAGGTTCGGGAGTGCCAGCCCACGAGTCGCAAGCTCATTGTTCAGCGCATGGATCCGGATCCCGGCCTGCACGGTGACATTGTTGCCGTCGGTACTCAACACCTGCTTCATCGCGTCGAGCGAGATGAGATGCCCATCGGTCATTGCCGTGTCCGTAAATGAGTGTCCGCTGGCGATGACCTTGACCCGCTCGCCCGCTGCGTAGGCAGCGGTGACGATGCCGACGATGTCGGCCGTCGACGTCGGCTTGTGCACACCCGTCGGGTGACACCGCTGATTGCCGGCCCAGTTGCGAACGGGAACCCTCATAGTCCGAGCGTAGGTCTCCGGCCGAGTTACTGCGGGGTCGAGACCCGGTTTAGTGCTCAGCGACTTCTGAGTCAACGTTGGTTGCTGTCTACCGGAACCGCCAGTCCGTTGCTAGAAAGCAGGTATGACCGGTCTGTTTAGCAACGAGCCGATCCCGACCGATCAGCTGCCTCGGCTCACCGACGACGCTTTCGTACCCGTTGACCCCCGCTATCTTCGAGTGAGCCTCGTCGGCTTTGCGCTGACCGCAGCGGTCATCACAACTGGCACGGTGGCTCTCGCGACGCAGTCCGATTGGAGTCTTCTGTTGCTCCTCATCGGGAGCGCCGCACTTGTGCTGCTGCTGCTAGTCGCAGTATTGCGCGTGTTTGAAATTCGGCGCCTCGCCTATCAGCTCCGTGAGCACGACCTCTCGCTGAGAAGTGGTGTGATCATCCACCGAGTCGAGTCACTGCCATTCAGTCGTGTCCAACACGTCAACATCCACCGAGGTTTAATCGAGCGGTCGTTAGGGCTCGCCACGCTGCAAGTGAGCACAGCAGGCCCCAACATCAGCATTCCTGGGCTGTCTCGGGCGGACGCCGAACGGATCAAACTCCTCGTCACCGAACGCGCTGACGCCGTGGTCGACAACGATCCGTCGTTGCCCATGCCAAGAAGACCTCCGACAAGATGATCGACCTCTCGGTTCCCCAGCGCCAGTCGCCCTTAGCCATCGTGTTCCTCGGTCTGCGCGTTTTGCGTTCATTCGGGGTCGCGCAAATCGTCATCGTCGTATTGTTCGTCTTGCGCGCACCGTTCAATGGAGCGCTGAGCTTGCTGCCCTTCGTGATCATCGTCGTTTTCAGCGGCCTCTCGGCGTTGGCATGGTGGCGGTACACCTTTCAAGTCCTTGACGATGAGTTGGTTGTTACTAAGGGCATCTTGCGTGTGGTCTGTCTGAACGTGCCCATTGAACGAATCCAGAGCATCGTCATTGAGCAACAGTTGCTGCATCGGCTGACCGGTCTGGTCAAGGTCGCCGTTGACACAGCAGGCAGCAACGAGGCGGAGTTCTCGATTGATGCAGTTGCTCGACCTGTGGCTGAAGAGCTGCAGCGCCGGGCGGTGACAGCTGTTCCCACACCAGTGAAAATCGGTGGTGCACTGCCTCCACCCGTGCTGGCCCCCGACAGGGTGGTGTTCACCCACGACGGGCGGCGGCTGTTGGCGATGGCACTCACGATGTGGCCGCTCGCCGGTCTGCTCGTGCTTGGTCCTCTGCTTGCGTTCGGGGATGATCTCTTCAACCAGCTCCCTGACGTCGGGCTGGGCGATCAGCCGTTCCGATGGTGGTGGGTGCCTGTCGGTATCGCTGGCTTCATCGTCTTCAGCAGTGTGCTCAACATCACCCGGGTCTTCCTCCAGGATTGGCAGCTCAGCCTGAGGGCGAGCGCCACAAGCCTCCGCCGGACCTCGGGCCTGCTGTCAAGAACGAGCACGGCAAGTAGCGTCGACCGCATCCAAATGGTGACAAGCACCCAGAATCCGCTCCAACGATGGGCGGGGCTGCGCAGCATCGAACTTGCGACTGTCGGTCAGCGCAACCTGTCAGTCAACGGGTGCGACGATGCACAGTTCACGACGGTCCTCACTCTGGCTGCGGTCACCTCGATCGGTGAGATGTTTCTCAGGCGACGGATTCATCCTGCCGCGATCTGGCTGGCAGTTCGTAACACCGCTGTGGTCTGCGCCTTGTTCACCGGTCCACTCTTCTGGCTCGTCGGGTGGTGGTCGCTGCTCGTGCTCAGTTCCATTCCGCTCGTCTGGGCCACCACACGACTCAATGTCTCTAATTTCCGATGGGGGCTCGGTCAACAATTGGCCAGCGCGAGCCACGTGTTCTCATGGAGGACGGAGCAGGCGTTACTCCACAAAACAAATGCCGTCACGGTGACTCAGTCGATCTTCGAACGTCGCCGTGGATTGGGCCGAGTCCAACTGTCGACTGCATCGGGCGTAATTTCCGTCGGGATGATCCCGATCGAGGAGGCGCACGCTGCCCGCGACACGATTCTCCATGCGGTCGAGACCGACACACGACCCTGGATTTGAGCTCGTCTGCCGACTCACTTGACTCCGATTGACGATCACGAAGGTCGACAGAACAGTCCGGCCAATCCCGTAAAGACAACGGACAAAGTTCTCTACTGCGCCCCATCACCAAAGCGTCAATTGACATCTGGCCGTCTTCATCGCTCGGCACCCAGTCGATCACAACGCCACGCATCTTGGCAGCATTGATGAAAGCAATGGCGTTGGCGCCGTACTCGTGATCGTGAATGACAATCCGCTGACCCCGCTCCATCGAGATCGACCAGAATGCGGCATTCCAGGCTTCGGCGGCACTACCAAACCGAGCGATCTCCGATGACTCCGCTCCGATCATTCGGGCGATCGACGATGCCACATCCGCATCTACATCGACCATCACCTTGGCTGCTTCATGACCGCCGATCGTGGCCTCAAACTGGAGATCGCCCATCTACCCATCAAGAACCCGTTGGTCGGGCAACAATGATCCACTGTGATTGAGGTGGACCAATGCGTCGGCACATCCAAGCGTGGAACTGCCAATATGTGGGATCTCACTGTCGGTCAACGGCACAGCGGTCGGCACAGTCACCGCCCCGACGCTACAAGAAGCACTCCGACCCGGGTCCGCACACTAGGCAGTCGGCCATCCACGCTGATTATGTTCCTCAGCTAAGCGCGTCAAGTAAAGCGTTTTCCACCACTTCAGTCAGGGCCGGGTGAATGTAGAAAACCGATCGCGCAATATCTTCGGCCCTTTGGTCAAACTCCATTGCCTGAATAATCGGCTGAATCAACGTGGCGGCCTGCGGGCCCAGAATATGCGCGCCGATGATCAAACCTGTCTCTGAGTTGACGAGCACTTTTGCGAAGCTGTTCTCATCCACGATCGCCCACCCGTAGGCGGTACCGGCGTAGTCTCGCTTGCCCACGGTGAACGGAACACCTTGCGCTTCGGCATCTTGCTCAGTGAGGCCGACGCTGGCTACCTGCGGGTTAGAGAACACTGCACCAGGTACAGCTTTGTAGCTTTGGTGGCGAGTCTTGCCAGGGTTCGCAATGTTCCAGAAAGCAACGGCAGCCTCAGCGTTGGCGAGGTGCTTAAGTTGATAGCGGTTAGCGATATCACCAATGGCCCACACGCCTTCGACATTGGTGGCCATCGTGTCATCGACCAACACAGTTCCGCGGTCGTGGCACTTGAGCCCACCGCTCTCCACGTCGAGTAGATCACTATTCGGTTCGCGCCCAGTAGCAACCAACAGTTCATCGACAACGATATTTTCCCCACCGTAAGTGATCACGATGCCATTTTGACTGCGCTCGACTTTGGTCGGCACACGCCCAGTACGAAGATCAACGCGTTGGGCGAAAATCTCCGTGAAGCGTTCGGTAACGTCACGATCGAAGCCCCGCAGGAGACCGTTGGAACGATTCATCATTATTACCTCGGTACCGAGCGCAGAGAAGATGTGGCCCATCTCAACAGCGATGAAGCCACCGCCGATGATGCCGAGACGTTTCGGCAAGCTGGGTAGCCGCATGATCGTGTCGGAGGTATGAAACCCAGTCTCAACCAAACCTGGGATCGGTGGCGTGACCGGCCGGGCACCTGCTGCCAGCAATATCTGGGGAGCGGTGAGATGGCGCTGCGGGCCCTCGTTCATGTCGACTTCAAGCAGCTTGTCGCCGATGAAACGAGCGGTACCCTCAAACAGGGTGACATTGGGCGAACCAGTCGCCCGGTAGTCGCGACCGCTTGCTGATATCGCGTCGATGCGGCCAAATACGCGGTCACGGAGCGCTGCGAAGTCAACCCCGTTGTATTGCGTCTCAATGTTCATTTTGCTGGAACGCTGCGCGGATAGCGCAGCGTCGGCAGGCAGGACAAACATCTTCGACGGGATGCAGCCGACGTTGAGGCAAGTGCCGCCGTACGTTCCTCGCTCGACGATGGCGATGTTCCAGTCGTTCATGTACTCCGGAATCGAGTTGCCTGAACCCGATCCCACGATGATGAGGTCAAATTTTTGGGTCTGCGTTTCAGTCACGCAGCGATACAACCACATCCTGTTTACGTACCCACCATGGATCAGCGACGACACAACATGGATACACAAACAAGACAGTGGTCCGGTCGGCGTGGCAGGGTGGGGCGATGTTCGACGAGCAGGCGAGCCAACAAGCAGGTCGGTTGTCAGGAGACGGGTTCGTTCGCTGTAGTGACGGACACGTTCGATGGGGTGTTTTTGGTGCAGCCGGTGTTGTGTTTGTCCTGCGCGAAAGCGATGAGCCAGAGGTGATGCTGCAGAAGCGCTCGCAAATGGCCCACGAGGGCGGCACGTGGAGCTGCGCAGGTGGCGCGCTCAACCAGGGCGAAATGCCAATGGAAGGTGCTCTGCGCGAAGCCTCAGAAGAAGTTGGCAGCGTTCCGGGCACCCCGCGATTACTTGGCGAGTACATTTTCAAGCCCGCTGTCAATTGGGCTTACACGACTGTCGTGGTCGAGGTTGACGAACGATTTGGCAGCTCGATCAACTTCGAGACCGACGCTGTCGAGTGGTTCCCTCTTGGAGACGTCGACCAACTCGCGCTCCACGCTGGCTTTGCAGCAGCATGGCCTCACCTCCGCCAAATCGTGCAATCCGCAAACTAGATGACACTGAGATTCGACCTTTTGTGTGAAGCAGGTGGATCAGCCAATGATGTTGGCAGCGCCGTTGTTCATTCCGACAAGATGGGTGTCGTCGGCAAAGCGGGACATGCGCCAGTTACTGTCAATGTCGACCTGCCACTCACTGACCGAAGTGTTCTGTGGACTGGCCACAGGAAGTTGACGGAGATCGAAAGAAGCTCCGGGCCAACGGCGGACGGCAGTCACCATGATCACGCCGCCATGACACACCACCCACACCGTCTTACCGCGATACTCGTTCACGACGCGATCGGTTGCCGCCGTCACACGATCCGCAAATACCAAACCTGACTCGCCGCCCGGCGACAGTGGATTCTCCCAGTCACTCCATGGGGCGATGCCGTACTTCTCGATGTACTGCGCGACCGTCAGGCCTTCGGCCTCACCAGACGTACGTTCCATCAAATCTGCGTGCTGTTCGGGAACCATGCCAAACGGCTCGGAGATTATTTCGGCAGTATGGACCGCTCGTTGCATCGTGCTCACTAATACCGCATCGGGCTGCATCGACTCGTCGGCTGACAGTCGGGCACGAAGCGCTTCTGCCTGCGCAACGCCAAGATTGGTCAACCCGCCACACGACTCCTGGCCGCTCAGCCAACCCTCAGCGTTCGAAGCCGACTGACCGTGGCGGATCAAAATTATGCGTGTCACTTCGCTCATCTCCCCAGCATGACATCACCTCTGTTCATCGTCCCAGCCGCCGCGACGATGACGTTATTGGTATGCACGGGCGGCGAACGGTATCGACGGACTTGACGGGGGGGGATCCACTGGAATAGCGATATGTCTGTGACCATGTCCAACGAGGTACCGAACACCTCTGTCAGCACCGTGCAGGGCACCTGCCACCACGACTGTCCGGACTCGTGTGGCTGGATAGTCACGGTCGAAGACAGGGCCGACACAGCTCCGGTCGCGGTGAAGCTCCGCGGCTGGTCCGAGCATCCGTACTCAGCTGGCGAGCTGTGCCCGAAGGTCAACCGGTTCCTCGATCGGGTCTACAGCCCAGAGCGCATCCTCCACCCATTGCGACGAGTCGGGGCCAAAGGCTCCGGCGAATTCAAGCAAGTCACCTGGCCTGAAGCACTCACTGAAATTTCCACCAACTTGCATCGCATCATCAACGAGCACGGCCCCGAAGCCGTTCTCCCCTACTCCGATGCCGGGAACCAAAGCTTGATCTCACTCATGGGACTGAGCGGACGGTTCTTTGGCCACATGGGAGCCACCAAGCTTGAGCGCGCCATCTGCGGCGTCACGGTTGGCGCCGGCATGAGCAAGACCATTGGCTCACCGCGCGGCCTCGACCCAATGGAACATGAACACAGCAAGCTCATCATCCTGTGGGGAACCAACACCAAACTTACCAATCGTCACCTCTGGCCGACCATCGAGACAGCTCGAGCCAACGGTGCGACGCTCATCGTGATCGATCCAATTCGCACCCTCACCGCTGACGCAATCGACACAGCTGCCGGTGACCAGTTCATCCAGCCACTACCCGGCACCGACATTGCAATGATGTTGGCCATGATGCACGTGCTGATTGGCGACGGCCTCACTAATGACGACTGGATCGCCAACCACACGCTCGGCTTTGACGAACTTTGTGCCGCGGTGGCCGACTGGACTCCAGAACGCGCCGCCGGAGTCTGCGGTGTGGAGGCCCACATCATCACTCGACTTGCACACGAGTACGCAACCCTTCGACCGGCCGGGATTCGGACACTTGTCGGACCCGAACATCACGAGAACGGTGCCATGTTCCACCGGACGTTGGCGTGCCTTCCTGCGTTAACTGGAGCCTGGGCTGAACGTGGCGGTGGGTTATCGAAAAGCACCGGCGCCTGGACCGAGAGCCACATTGATTTCGACGCGATGTTGCGGCCGGACATCCACGTAGGCAACGCACGCACGCTGAACATGAGCCGCCTTGGTCAAATTCTGACGCGTCCGCATGCCGGACAAACCAACGGTCCTGGCATCCATGCCTTTATCAACTGGAACTGTAACCCGATCGTGACGACGCCGAATGCAGAAGCGACGCGACGCGGTTTGCTTCGAGACGACCTCTTCACGGTCGTCCATGAGCAGTTCATGACCGACACAGCGCGCTACGCCGACATCGTACTGCCCGCAACAACGCAGATCGAAGCCGACGACGTTGTGCTGTCATGGGGCTCACTACACATCAACTACAACCACGCTGCGATCGATCCGCCCAGCGAAACGGTGAACAACACCGAACTATTTCGGCGCCTCGCTGCTGCTATGGGGTACACCGAACCAGCGCTCTTCGACGACGATGCAAAAATAATGCGCGAGGCGCTTCCGGCCATCGATATTGATTCATTGAGCTCATCGGGTTGGCTCCGAGTCGATTACCCCGATGATGGTCGCCCCTTTGGTGAAGGAAACTTTGATACGCCAACTGGTCGAGTCCACTTCGCATCTGACGAACTGGAAGCGATGGGTCAACCCCGGGTACCGACTTACGTTGCACCAAACGAAAGTCCGGGTGGCGACGCCACCTTTGTCGCTGAATTTCCCCTGCAGCTCCTCACACCCAAGCATCACGCTCGATTCCTTAACTCGGGTTATTCCCATCTACCGAGGCATGGCCCCGCCGAAGGTGGACCATTCGTTGAACTCTCTGACGTAGACGCTGCACACCGCCAACTTGCAGACGGAGACGTTGCGCGGGTGTGGAATGAGCGTGGATCAATCGAAGTTCCAGTAAAAATTACCGGGCGACTGCGTCCCGGAGTCATTGCAATCCCGTGGGGATGGTGGAGTGCACATCACCCAGATGGCAAGACCGTCAACGCTCTTACCAATGACACCTTGACAGAATGGGGCGGTGGCGTCGCGTTCTCAGACACTCTGGTCGAAGTAGGTCACCCCAACTGAGCCGCCAAGCTTATTTACCGCTCATAAAATCTTCGTCGTCATTGTGTTGCCGAGGTGCCACGGAATAGCAAATGCAGGCCGCCCGTCGTTTCTAACAGTTGATTTATCAAATCGAAGGCCCCGGTCGCGGCGAGTTCCACATGCTCGATGAGCTTCGTGATGACCTGGCTGACAACAATCACCAGCGCTTTTGCAGCCGCTTCGTTAAACAGGTCCCATGCTTCGACTTTGATCTCAACGCAATCAAGCAGCACCTTGTCTTTCGCAGTGAACGGACCTCTGTTCAAAAATCCTTCCTCTTCAGCCAGCTCAGTTCCACTTCCAACGACCGTTTGGCATGGCGCCTTGGGTATCCAGCTTCAAGCCGCGGTAACAGAATATAAAACAGGAATCAACAGCGCCGAGGGTGCCAACGTTCCTGTCTATGTTCTGCGGCACCATTAACCTGGCTGTATGGCAGGGGATTTGATCTACGCATTCCGCGTTCTACGCCTCCCGTTGCTCGATGCTGGTGGTGCCCCCATCGGGCGCGTCGAGGACCTGGTGGCGATACCCGGCCGTCCGGGCAACGAGAACGAAGCTGGCGTTCCCCCTAAAATCGTAGGTTTCGTCGCCTCAAGCCAGCGCCGACGAATATTCGTCAACGCCAATCGGGTGGGGGAATTGAACGGCGATGGTGTGCGGCTACAGAGCTGGGACGTCGATCTCAACCCGTTCAAGCCGCGTCCTGGTGAGGTCTTGATCAACGCCGAATTGATCGATCGTAAGGTCGGCAACGAGACAGTCAGCGACATCGCTATTCAGCCGAGGTTCGATGGTCGCTCATCATGGTGGGAAATTGACAAGGTACGGCTGGCTTCGCGCAGCTCACTCCGACGCCGCCCAACGTACCGACTCGTTGACTACGAGCAAGTGCCAGCGCTCTTTGACAAGCCGACCGAGATGCAGGCCGAGGCAGCCCGTCTGCGCGATTTTCATCCAGCTGAAGTCGCTGCGTTCGTGCGTGCTCTG
>Ga0213869_10001935_pt1 | contig 14913 bp, 27 predicted proteins | sample PICome_10_FD_160083 | JGI IMG/M metagenome (GOLD analysis project Ga0213869, IMG submission 160083) | Coastal seawater microbial communities near Pivers Island, North Carolina, United States - PICO132 | ecosystem: Environmental > Aquatic > Marine > Coastal | place: USA: North Carolina...
AAGTGCAGCTTGTAGTCGAGGTTTAGGCATAAATTCAGGGTATTTACAATTAATACATAATGGGGATAATAATATTCCTGTATTAACAGATGATTTTTATGTTTATAGAAATAATACTTGGGGTAATTTCCCTAAAACAATAAATGGGGTTACAGATTTTCCTGATGTACTTACATTAGGCTATCCGACACCTAATAATCTTTTAACTTATAGTGCTTGTATTCTAACAGACCCCTCTACATTAATAGGCTTTATAACGGCAGATTTTTGGATGGAACATACATATAATTTAATTCCAAAGATAGGAGTAACCGCAATAGGAACTTGCCCTTAAAAACATAACAAAACTTTAAATAATTAATTGTAAATATATAACAACGCACTAAAAATATAATTGTATACATATATGAAAGCGACAGAAATTTTAAACAAAGCAAAAGAACTACTTTCTATTCAAGAGGAAGAAGTTAAGTTAGCACAGGCTAATTTGGAGAATGGTACTGTTATCGAAGCGGATGAGTTCGCAGAAGGTAAAGAAGTATTCATTGTTACCGAAGATGAGCGTGTAGCATTACCGATTGGAGATTACACTTTAGAAGATGGTCAAGTATTGATTGTTGAAGAAGAAGGAATAATTGCATCAATTGGAGCAGCAGAAGAAGCACCTGCCGAAGAAGAGGTAGAGGCTGAACAAGTAGAAGCTGCCGAAGAAGAAATGGAATACGCAACTAAAGCGGAATTGTCAGAAATCAAAGAAATGGTTGAGGAAATCAAAGCGATGCTTGAACCAAAAGAAGAAATGAGTGCTGATAAATTAGCCGAAGAAGCGGTGGAAAATATTGTTGAGGAAGTTAAGGAAGAACTTTCAGAGGTTGAAAGAGTAAACCATAACCCCGAAGCAAGTGCAGATAAAGCGTTAAACCTTTACTCACAAAAACAGGGAACAACTACGTTTGATAGAGTTCTCGCAAAATTCAATAAATTTAATAAATAAACAAAAATGGCTACAACTACAACCATAAGCACTTCGTATAGCGGAGAGTTCGCAGGACAATACATTAGTGCTGCATTATTAAGCGGTTCTACTATCGAAAACGGTGGTATAACTGTAAAACCAAATGTGAAGTTCAAAGAAGTAATTAAAAAAGTATCTACTGATGACTTAGTAAAAAATGCTACTTGTGATTTTGATGCGACTTCTACAATCACACTTACTGAAAGAGTTCTACAACCTGAATTCCAACAAGTAAACCTACAACTTTGTAAGAATGACTTTATTTCTGATTGGGAAGCTATCTCAATGGGATATTCTGCACACCACGACTTACCAAGTTCTTTCTCTGACTTCTTAATTGCACACGTTGCAGCTAAAGTTGCTCAAAGAACAGAAAACTCTATTTGGAGTGGAGATACAGACACAAACGGACAATTTGACGGAATCGAAACTTTAATTGCTGCTGACGCTCTTTTACCATCTGCACAAGAAGTTGCAGGAACAACTGTAACGGCTGCTAACGTTATCGAGGAAATGGGGAAAATCGTTGATGCTATTCCTTCTGCTCTTTACGGAAGCGAAGACTTATACGTTTACGTTTCTCAAAACATTGCTCGTGCATACGTTCGTGCTTTGGGCGGATTTGGTGCAGCAGGCTTAGGTGCTAACGGTACAAACGCAATGGGTACACAATGGTGGAACAACGGTTCACTTTCTTTTGATGGTGTGAAATTGTTTGTTGCTAACGGTCTAGGAGATAACAAAGCGATTGCTGCTGAAAAAAGTAACATCTTCTTTGGAACTGGATTACTAGCTGACCACAACGAAGTGAAAGTATTAGATATGTCTGACCTTGATGGTTCTGACAACGTACGTGTAGTAATGCGATTTACCGCAGGAGTACAGTACGGAATTGCGGAAGATATTGTTACCTACGGGATTACAAACTCTGCCAACTAAGACTAAATAATTAATAATCAAAGAGGGTAGGTGGTCTTATATCTGCCTACCCTTTTTTAATACAAAACAATATGGCTTGTGATTTAACTAGAGGACGTAAAGAAGCTTGTTTAGATGCCGTTGGAGGTATTAAAGCAGTTTACTTTACTGATTACGGGGATTTAGGTACTATTACCAAAGTAGATGAAGAGATTACAGATTTAAGCGGTACTTTTACAGCGTTTAAATATGAACTTAAAGGAACTAATTCTTTTGAGCAAAGTATCACTTCATCACGTGAAAACGGAACAACTTTCTTTGAGCAGACTTTAAGTATTACGCTTAAAAAACTATCAAAAGAAGACCATAAAGAAGTAAAGCTATTGGCTTATGGAAGACCACATATTGCGGTTGAAGATTACAATGGTAATGTATTCTTAATGGGAGAAGAGCAGGGAGCAGATTTAACTGGCGGAAGTATTGCTACTGGTACAGCTTTAGGCGACCTAAACGGTTATACTTTAACTTTTGCTGCACAGGAAACTAGCCCTGCTGCATTTTTAGCTAGTCCAACGGTAGCAGACCCATACGCAGGTATGACAAGTGCTACTGTAACTATTACAGAAGGAACAAACGCTTAAACAAATCTGTTTGTGTTAAAGAGGGGGCTTTATTGCCCTCTTTTTTTTGCTTTATATTTAACAAAAAATAAAAAGATTTATTGTATATATATGATTGTACTTCAAACATCAGATAGCGACCAAACATTTAGTTTTATTCCACGTTCATACGTGAGTGGAACAACTTATACAATTAAAATAAAAAACGAATCAACCAATACAGAAGTCTTTAGTGATACCGCTACAACTTTTGCAGAAGTTGAATATTATTATCAATATACAGACACTTTTACCTTAGTAGAGGACACAATGTACACCCTTGAAATAAAAGCAGGAAGTGAATTAATATTTAGAGATAAAATATTCTGTACAAATCAAACTATTTCATCATATAGCGTAAACAATGAAGAATATACGGTACAAAGTGAAGACAACGAATTTATATTCCTATAATGGCAAGAAATAATAATACAAAAGGAGGGGTTCACGTAATAAACCTATCTACTTACAATCGTCCACAAATTTCAGAGGACAAAAAGAAAGATTGGGTAAATTACGGACAAGATAATAACTATTATCAATACCTTATAGACCTTTACACAAACTCAACTACGAACAACGCTATTATAAACGGTGTGAGTGGTATGATTTACGGAAAAGGATTAGATGCATTAGATAGCAGCACAAAGACAGATGAGTACGCTGCAATGCGTTCTATATTCCACGATAAATGCTTAAAGAAAGTTGCATTAGATTTAAAACTACTAGGCGAAGCATCATTTCAAGTATTATACAAAGATGGTAAAGTAGTAAGAGCGGAACACTTTCCACGTCAAACCCTACGTGCTGAAAAATGCAATGAAGAAGGAGAAATTGAAGCATACTATTATTTCCACGATTGGGGAAAATTAAAGCCTACTGACAAACCTAAAAGAATTGCATCCTTTGGATTCGGTAATGGTAAAGAACCTGAAATCGAAATTATAAAGAAATATGTTTCAGGATATGACTACTATTGCCCTGTGGATTATCAAGGTGGACTAGCATACGCTGAACTAGAGAATGAAGTATCTGATTATCTTATAAACGATGTAAAAAACGGCTTTAGTGGAACTAAGGTAGTCAACTTTAATAACGGTGTGCCTGATAGAGAAAAGCAAATGCAAATCAAGAATGATGTAATGCATAAGCTAACTGGTTCACGTGGAGAAAAGGTAATTATCGCTTTTAACAACAATGCCGAAAGCAAAACAACGGTAGATGATATTCCTTTAAACGATGCACCTGCACACTACGAATATTTAAGCAATGAATGTTCTAACAAGTTAATGGTTGCCCACCGTATTACTTCTCCTTTACTTTTAGGTATTAGAACAGGAAACAATGGACTAGGAAATAATGCTGACGAAATTAAAACAGCATCTTTGCTTTTTCAAAATGTTACTATTAAACCATACCAAGATTTAATCATCGATTCTATTGACCAAATACTATCGGTTAACGGTATTAGTTTAAAACTGTATTTTAAGACCTCACAACCGCTTGAATTTATAGAAACCGACAATGCCATCACAGACGAGGCGAGGGAAGAAGAAACAGGGGTAAAACTTTCTAAAGAAGATTTTCCAGATGACAAGATGTTTGAACTTCTTGACGAGTTTGGAGAGGAAGAAAACTTAGATGATTGGGTTTTGGTAGATGAAGGACCAGTTGACTATGACCAAGAAGAGGCGTTGGATAAAATTATTGGATTAGCGAGTACTGGTTCTGCAAGACCTAATGCAAAAAGCGACCAAGATGGCGAAGTTGACGGAACTAACTTCAAAGTAAGATACCAATATGCACCTTTACAAGTTGGAGCAAATAGTAGAGAGTTTTGCAAGAAAATGGTATCTGCTAAAAAGATATATCGAAAAGAAGATATTAAGCAAATGAGTAAACGTGCTGTAAATGCAGGTTGGGGATTAGCAGGTGCAGATACATACGATATATGGCTTTACAAAGGTGGTGGTGGATGTCATCATTTTTGGATGCGTAAAACATATATGGCAAAAGGTGTTAAACCTGATGCGAACAACCCAAATGCGGAGGTATCTGTAAACAAGGCAAAGAAAGAAGGATTTAAACCTGAAACAAACGACCCAAAAGTGGCAAAACGTCCAAAAGATATGCCTAATCAAGGATTCGTAAATAAATAAGAAATGGCAGAAGCATTATTAATATCGAGAAAGGACGTAGTTAAGTTTACTGCGATGAATGGAAATGTAGATACAGATAAGTTCATTCAATACATTAAAATAGCACAAGATATACATATCCAAAACTATTTAGGTACTGATTTATTTGAAGCAATACAAACTAAGATAATTGGTTCTAGTTTAGAAGGTAATTATTTAACATTAGTTAATGATTGGATAAAGCCTTGTTTAATTCATTGGGCGATGGTTGAGTATTTACCATTTGCTGCTTATTCTATTTCAAACAAAGGTGTATTCAAACACGGTAGCGAAAACGCAGAAAACGTATCAAAAGAGGAAGTTGATTTCTTAATGGAAAAAGAAAGAGATACTGCACAATATTACACCGATAGACTTATAAATCATTTAAGTTTTAATAACTCTATCTATCCTGAATACAATTCAAATAATAACGAGGATGTATATCCTGATAAAGATGCAAGTTTTGAAGGATGGGTGTTATAAAAAAGAAATACAAACCAAAACAGGAGAACGTTAAGAAATTAACTCAATACCTAAACAAAACTAATAACAAAACAATAAAAAAAGTATTGTATAAATATGGCGAATAGCATTAACTGGGGAAAAATATATTGTACAACTTATTGGGGAGATACCAATGATACTACGGATGCTATCCCAATATATTCTGCACCGACTTGTTGGGTAGAAGACGTTTTAGAATTATCAGTAGATTCAATATTATATAAAGCAGACACAACATTAATAACAGTAGACCAAACACTAATATAAAATGGCAAGAATTAACATAGGAGTAGGCGCAGAACCTAACGACGGCAACGGAGATACGCTAAGAGATGCGTTTGTAGCCGTAAACTCAATGACAACAGAAATTTATGGAGCAGACTTTGTAGATTACGACAAACTAGCAGGAGAATTTACTACAAGTGCAGCAATAGCAGCATCGGATGTAGATTTTAGTTCAGCAGCCGTATTCACTAAAACAATAACTGGAACAACCACCCTAACATTTTCTAATGTTGAAACTGGAATGGTTAAGACTTTGGTTATAAGTGGAGATGCAAGTTTAGCAATGACAGGCGTTACAACTTTAAATGGAGATTATTCAGGTACAGCTAGTAAAAATATAATTCAAATCGTATCAACTAACGGTAGTTCAGAAATGTTCGCTACCATTTCAAACGTAGCATAATATGAAAGCAAGAATAGAATCAGGTAAAATAATAAAATATTCACAGATACCAAATACAATTGTATCGAATGGTAAAACGTATGTAAATGCCAAAAGACTTGCCTCCGATGAGTTAGAGGAACTAGGATTCTTTGACGTTATCGTTCCCGAATACGACCCTATCACAGAAGTAATTCACAACCTACACTTTGACAATGCTCATCCTAGTCCTACACCCGAAGATGAAGATGCAACAAGAGAAGTATTTACCTACGATAAGAAAACAAAGGTAATTAGTGAAACAGTAGCCGAACTTAAAATAAGCCAAATTAAGGCACTTAAAAAGGTTGCCTATGATAAACTATCACTAACAGACTGGTACGCCATTAGAAAAGCTGAAAACGGTACTGATATTCCTGCTAGTGTAGTAACAGAGCGTGATGGAATAAGAAACAGCGTAGCAACAAAAGAAAGTGAGATTAACGCACTCACAACAAAGGCTTCTATATTGAAGTACGATATTAACTTCTAAAATCCCTTTTATGGCGATTAACGAAAGACTTATAGATACCAAAGTAGAAGCAGCACCACCAGTAGGGAACGAAGCAGAACAAGGCTTAATTCTACACCTAGATGCTAACGATGTAGATAGCTACGATGGAGATGGTACAGAATGGGTTGATATATCTACGTTTAATAAAACAATTCCTTTATCTGATAATGCCGATGATTTAGAATTACACCTTAACGCTAGTGATTCTACTTCTTATGGTGGTAGTGGCAGTACTTGGACTGATATAGCAGGAAATTATGATGGAACTATAAGCGGAGCATTTTTTGATATTGACAATGGAGGCTACTTTGATTTTGATGGTGTTAATGATGAAGTTAACTGGTCAACATTTCCAACTGCTTTTGAAAGCCTCACGGCTATAACTATGGAATTATGGGTTAAATTTGATACTGTTTCAGGAACGCAATACCCAATATGGTTAGGAAGACCTGCTTCGGGTAAATCTGTAAATATAGGTTTAGTAGGTGGAAAAATTCAAACTTGGGTTGGTACGGTAGGTTATCCTAGTTTATTTACACCAGTAGCAAATAAGTGGTATCATTTAGCCGTAACAATTTCAGGAACTCAACAAACGGTTTATGTAGACGGAGAAGACTATACGCTTGGCAGTAACACACAGGGTCTTAGTATGGATTCTAATGCTGCTAACGCTTTTTTATTAGGAGATTATTCAGGAGGTACGGCAGATTTTAATGGTCAAATAGGACAAGTAAGAATATACTCTAAAGCACTTTCAGCATCAGAGATAGGACAGAACTACCGACACGGTAGAGATATTGTTTATACTGATTTAATACCCGACACAGATTTAGAACTACATTTAGATGCAGCTAGCTTCCCACAATTTGGTGAAAGCGGTTACTCAAATACACCATCTACTTGGACTGCTTTAACAGGTAATAATGGTACTATAACAGGGGCAACTTTTGATTCAGAACTAGGTAACTGGTTAGACTTTGATGGCGTTAATGATAAAATAGATGTACCTTCATTTTCTCCTGTTAGTTTTGAAATTTGGGTTAATGTAGATTCTACGGCAGGTGTAGACCCATTAATGGGTCATTCTAGTATTACTTCTAATTATGTGTATTGGAATACAAACGATTTAACAGTTAACGGAATTATATTTACCAACTTAGATAAGGTAGCTAATGAATGGGTTCATATTGTTTTAGTTGAAAGTGGTTCTAACTTAAAATGTTACAAAAACGGAGAATTAATACAGACACTTACTGCTTCTTTAGGGGATTATAATCTAATAGGGGCTAGAACAGCGGGTACTGCTCAATATATAAGTGGCAAAATAGGACAAGTAAGAATATACTCATCAACCCTTACACAAGACCAAGTAAGACAAAACTATAACTTCACTAAGAATAACTATCCTAATGGGTTTGATGGTACTATAACAGGTGCTACTTGGAATAGTGGTGGTTACTTTGATTTTTCTGGAGTAGATGGCTCAAGTCGAAACAAAGTTACAACTGGACTGACTAATATTCATACTAATTTTACAGTTAGTATTTGGGTAAAAATAGATTCTCGCACAGGGTTTGAGCCAATATTTGCTTCAACAGATGGATTAACTAGTCAAGCAGGTATAATACTTTTTGTCTGGAGCAATAACGAATTTACGTTTTCTGGTTCAAATGGTACTAGTGCGTCAAGGTTTGATATTCAAGCTACAAATAACGGTTTAGGTGTTTGGCATCACGTTTGTTGTACGCAAGATTCATCTAATATCCAGAAACTATATATCAATGGGGAACTAGAAGGTACTAATTCAACAACAAGTCAGGGGTGTTCAAGCACAACATTAGGTCTTACTTTAGGGGGTTATGTTAATGCTACAACAAATGCTATTGATGGTAAAATATCTGAATTTAAAATTTATGATAAAGCATTAACTGCATCTGAAATAACAGCTCTTTTTGATAATGATAAAGCAGATTTTGGATTATAATGGAAAATTTAAAGATATACGGATTGAACATAGGAGCGTTAGCGTTTAGCTTAACAGAAATTAACCCCTTATTGCAAACCGTTGTCTTGGTTTTAACAATAGGATATACTGCTATTAATATCTATAAACAGCTTAAATGAGAAAAAAAGACCTAATACATTATAGTGGAGCAGCAGGGATATTTATTCTTGTTGTTCTTTTATTGCTTTACCTAGCAAATAATTCGATACCTGCCGAGAACAAAGATATATTTGTTTCCATTACTGGTATGATTGTAGGAAGTCTTTCAGTTGTTATTTACGCCATCATAGGTAAGAACCCCGAAGAGGTGTCTGCCTTACAATCTAAGGTCGAATCTCAACAAAAGCATATAGATATGCTAGTACAGCAAAAAGATGCGTATGAGGCTCAAATAATAGCCTTACAGAACGATATTATCGACAAGCTGTCTTTAGCAGGTTCGGTAGCCTTTGACACTATATTTGAGTTAAAGAATAAAAAGTAGTATATTAGCAGTAAATTACTAAATTATGTTACACTTTGAATTATCCGAATTTGATAGCCCTGATGAAATCGGTAGTGGTTCTAATATGGACGTTACCCTTTTACAGATGCTCGATGATGCAAGAGGAATTGCAGGAATACCATTTAGAATTACAAGTGGATTTAGAACACCATCTCACAATGCCTACGTTGGGGGTGTGCAAGGAAGTTCACATTTGTATGGATATGCAGCCGATATTGCCTGTAACAATTCAGCAGATAGAGAGGTTATACTTAACTCACTTATCAGAGCAGGATTCCGCAGAATTGGAATCGCCAAAACCTTTATCCATTGTGATATTGACTTTGATAAACACCCATCAATATGGTTGTACTAGAACAGTAGGAAATACTTTAAATGAGTGATAAGAAAAAATTCAAAGATACAAAGGTCGGTCAGTTCTTGCTTGACAAAATTCCATCCGTTGTTGGTAGCCTTGCTGATGGTCATCCCATTGGGAATGTGGTTCGCACTCTTATTAGTGGTTCACAAATGTCCGACGCTGATAAAGAAATTGCTCTCAAAAAACTAGACCAAGAAATTCACGAGTTTGATGGTATTACTAGACGTTGGGTAGCAGACAGTAGAAGTAATTCTTGGCTTGCACAAAATGTACGTCCTTTAACTTTAGCCTTTTTAACTATTGCTTTTGTTATTGGTTGGGCGTATCAATTAGAGGGCTTAGATACCGTCAAAGAATTGCTTACAATAGTTTTTATAGGTTACTTTGGTAGTCGAGGTGCAGAGAAGATTATGGGTAATAATAAGCATCGTTAATAACTTTTACTTAAAAAAGTTTACATTATTCAAAAAAAAGTCCGAACTTTGGTGGGTGGAGGCTAATAATATGTACCTTTAAAGATATGAAAAAAGATATACAAGAAAAAGCATTAGAAATTGCAAGAGAATTTAATTTAAGTATTAAAGAAAGAACAAATGCATTGTTAAAAATGGACTGTAATATGTACACAGAATTAGGTACTGATTCAACAATTAAAGAAAAAAAAGATGTTAAAGCAACGTCAAAACAAATTTACAAGTACATTAAAGGAATAGACGAAGCAAGTGGGGATTTACTTTTAAGAGCTTTAGACAATTAGAAAGACAATGCCAAAAACAGCAAAGAAACCTACAAGAAGCAAACTAATTAAAAAATTAGATGTAGTCTTTAGTCAATGGGTAAGATTAAGTAATGCAGACCATAGAGGATTTTGTAGATGTGTTACTTGCGGTAAAGAAGGACATTGGAAAACAGGAGGCATACAAGCAGGACACTTTATAAGCAGAAAACATTACTCAACTAGATGGGATGAACGTAATGTAAAACCTCAATGCGTAGCTTGTAATGTATATAAAGCAGGAGAACAATATCAATATAGTTTATATCTTGGTAATAAGTTATCCAAAGAACTTTACGAACTAAGTCAACAAATAACTAAATTTACAAATATAGAATTAGAGGAAATGATTTCAGATTATTCTAATAGACTGAAAAAACTTTCTTAATATTTTTCTTTTAATTGTTTGTTTTTTAAGGGTGGGAATTAATTTTCTTGCCCTTTTTGCTTTTATTTAAAAAAAAAGTGTAACTTTACATAAATAATTAAAACAAACATTATGAGTAAACAATTAACATTACATCAAAAGCTGTTTAACTTACAGCAAGAAATTGGAACAATTAGCAAGGATGCTAAGAACCCATTTTACAAGTCAAAGTATTTTGACATTAATTCACTAATCGGGCAACTACAACCTTTACTTAAAGAAAACAGGCTTTTATTATTACAACCTATTTATGGGGATAGTGTAGAAACAACGATAAGGTGTATTGATACAGACCAATCTATAATATCGAATTTAAAACTACCTGAAATATCAGACCCCCAAAAAATCGGTTCTGCGATTTCATATTACAGAAGATACACATTAGCGAGTTTATTAGGACTACAAGCGGTAGATGATGATGGCAATTTAGGTAGCGGTAAAGTAGAATCACAAGTAGAAAAAAAGTGGTTAAACGAAAACACCCCTGAATTTTCTAAAGCAATAGAATACATTCAACAAGGTGGAAACGTAGAAGACATAAAGTCAAAGTATAAGGTTTCTAAAAAAGTACAAGATGCCTTATCTAAACTGTAAAATAAAAACCGTATATTACGAAGGAAAACACAATAACTATAAATTTAGAATACAATGGAAAAAAAGACAACAGCAATCATTAGCGGAAGTATCGAACTTACTTCAATTGATAAATCAAAGCTAATACAAGGAAAAAATGGAAAACAGTATTTAAACTTTACTGCAATGGTTCAAAACCAATCAAGCTATGGAAACAATGTTTGGGTAACACAATCGCTAAGTAAAGAAGAAAGAGAAGCAAAAGCAACTGCAATTACTTTAGGTAATGCAGCGGTAAGATGGATTTCTGACGAGGGTATTAGTGTAGCCGAAAAAGATAATGAAATTACCAATACGGTACAGAACGAAGCGAGAGAAGTAGATTTACCATTTTAATTTAATTGGGGGTGTAACAACCCCCTTTTTTTATGACACCAAAAGAATTAAGACAAGATGAACCAATGCCATACGATTTTTGGAATTACAAAGTTAACCCCATTATGGGTTATTATGTAGAACCACAGGGCAGGGATATAAAACAAGAATCATTAAAATATGGGCTTAGTCCATTACCAAACAAACAATGATAGCAAAAGCAGCAAACTTAGAGAAAAAAATATTAGACGTTAAATATGGTAGAATTAAAGAGGGGTTAAAATTAGATATTCCTGAAATGGACGAATATTTACGTTTTAAGCACGGCAATTTTAATTTACTAATTGGACACGCGAATGTTGGAAAGACTACGGTTTTAACTTATCTTTTTACCGTTTGGGCTGTTAGACACAATTTAAAGTTTTTAATTTGGTCTAGTGAAAACACACCACAAAGCATAGTCAGAAAAATAATAGAATTTAAGATGGGTAAACCAATACAAACCGCAACTGAAAAAGAAATATCGGAAGCAGTTAATTGGTGTGATTCTCATTTTAAGATTATAGATGTAAAAGATTTAGTTACTTATAAAGACTTGTTGAAAGAAGTAAACGATATTAAAGATGCTTGGGATTACGATGCTTTAATGATTGACCCATATAATAGTTTATCAATAGATAACCAACTAATGAGAAGCGTTGGAGGACACCAGTACGATTATCAAGTAGCATCAGAGTTTAGACTTTTTACAAAAAATAGAAATGTTACTTTATTTTTAAATGCACACGGCGTAACGGAAGCAATGAGAAGAACATATCCTAAAGGACACGAATACGAAAACTTGCCTCAACCATTATCAATGAGCCAAGTTGAAGGAGGGGGAAAATGGGGTAACCGTGCTGACGATTGCTATTGTGTACACAGAATGACAAACCATCCTAGCGAGTGGATGTATTCAGAACTACACGTACTTAAAGTAAAAGAAACGGAAACAGGGGGGAGATGCACACCATACGAGCAACCAATGAGATTAAGAATGAGCAAAAACAATGTAGGATTTGAGTTCTTAAATAGAGATATACTACATAGTAGGCACACAGATATTAACGAAATAATAGACTTCTAATGATAGCAATAATTTTAACTTTATCAATAATAGCAGTCCTCTTTATATTTTGGGGGCAATTAAATAACGCAGAGATTCAAATAGCACCTATTGTTGGGATTGTATTCGGTGCTTTATATTCAAGTGAAGACTTTGAAGATGAAACTGAATACATTTTACAATGCTGTATTCTTTGCATAAGTATTCAAGTAGTATGGGCGACACCAAATGGCTTAGATTAGTAGCCGAAAGGCATCAAGAGTGGATTAAAATAGTTCATTCTTTTGGAGAGTACACTTATGCCGAAGACTTGGTACAAGAGATGTACCTCGTTATTTTAAAATACACTACCCCTGAAAAGATTATAAAGGATGGGGTAGTTTCAAGAGGGTATATATATTTCACACTTCGTTCCCTCTACTTCCAATATTACAACAAGAAAAAGAAAGTTACCAAAGTCAGCCTTGACGATGAAGAATTTTCAATACAGATTCCCGACTTTGACCACATAGAAGAACACGAAGCATTCCATAGGATATGTTTGCTAGTTGATGAGGTTGCAGATACTTGGGGATGGTACGACAGAAAGCTGTGGAAACTATATTCGCAGACAGATATGAGTATGCGAAAACTAGCAGCAGAAACCAACATAAGTTGGGTAAGTATATATAATTCATTAAAACACCTTAAAGAAGATTTAAAAGATAAACTAGGCGAAGATTTCGCTGATTTTAAAAACCAAGATTATGACAGAATTTAAAGGAGACAAAAGAAGTAAAGAGTACAAAATTTGGAAAGCTAAACACTCATCGGAAAGCGAGGGCTTAGGAGATACTATTCAAAAGATTACCAAAGCAACTGGAATAGAGAAAGCTGTAAAGTTTATAGCAGGAGAAGACTGCGGATGTGATAAACGTCAAGAAAAACTAAATGAGATATTTAGATACGATAAACCTAAATGCTTAGAAGAAGACGAATACAACTTGCTTAGGGATTCAATAGAAAGTAAACAGAATAAATTTACAGCCGAAGACCAAAAGAAATTCATTAGTATATTTGAAAGGGTGTTTGATACTAAGGTAGTGGGTTGTTCTTCTTGTGCATTTAGAAGTACGGTTTATGAGAAATTAGTTAAATTGTATAACACTTATAAATAAATGAGTTTAATTAGAAATAGTAAACTTGTTAATCAAGCCGTAGATTTTACTGGTGTGCAAAATGGCAAGATACATCCAAGCGATGTAGACTTTGTGTTTGAGTTTAGCAATCAGATATTAATACTAGGCGAAGTAAAAAGAAGATATAATAAAATTCCTAAAGGACAAGAATACTTGTTGACCCGAATAGTTGACAGATGGGGAGATGGTGGATTGGTTCTTAAAGTAGAACACGAGCATAAAGACGAAGATACAGATATACCTCTAAAGGACTGCTTTGTTACTAGACGTTATGTAAATGGTCAATGGAAAAATTACGAGTATGGAACTGAACCAATTATTTTGTTTTTAAATAAAATAGGTATATATTACGACAATAAAAAATGCCAGTTCTAATGAGAGATGCAATGCAAGAGAAGTTCGACAACCTAGATGACTTGAACCTTACTACTAACCTTTTAATCATTCAAGAGAATGTATTAGCTTGGTGTAAAGCAAAACCTGATAATGAAAAACTAAAAGAGGTGAGAAGTGCCATTATTCAAATATCATTACTAACTAATAAACTTTTATTGGACAGGGGAAATTATCATATTGCACTTGACCAGTACAGAAGTCGAAGCACACGTTCAATACAAAGAGCAAGAAATGCAGATGAAGAAGTATTAAGATTAGAAAAAGAATTAGAAATATATAAAAATAAAGAAAAATTAGGATTATGAGTGATTCAGTAAGTAAGTATTTTGAAAACGCAAACGCTACAATTCCTGTCGACCTTAGACAGACAGACAAGATAGTAGATGATGTTATAAGCCGTTTTAAGCACCGTTCAGAAGTTGGAGTACAAAAGTATGGCACTACACTTTATAATTCCCCTGATGGCTTCTATTCATTCTTAAATCATCTACAAGAAGAATTAATGGATGCCACTTTGTACATCGAGAAACTTAAACAACTTAAATGAGAGCGGAAGACTTAACCAACATATTAATATTTATGGAAATGTGCTTGGAAGATGGAATAAGCGAAATGAACGTCAAGTTTGACGAAAACGGAATAACAGCAATAACACCAGTAGAATGAAAGAATCAACATTAATAAAAATGCAACAGGACTTGAAATTAACACAACAAG
>Ga0213869_10001943_pt1 | contig 14876 bp, 8 predicted proteins | sample PICome_10_FD_160083 | JGI IMG/M metagenome (GOLD analysis project Ga0213869, IMG submission 160083) | Coastal seawater microbial communities near Pivers Island, North Carolina, United States - PICO132 | ecosystem: Environmental > Aquatic > Marine > Coastal | place: USA: North Carolina...
CGGACTCACTAACGAAGAAGAGGCTAAAATGGGCACCAACCCTTTTGACCCTAAATCAAACTTTCGGGTCATCGCTGAAAATTCCGAAACAGCTAATTCAATCAATATCCGCTTCCCAAGACTTCCCCTAAAATTACAACGAATACACTCATCCAATGACCTCCAAAGCTTCGTGCGCTCTCGCCCCGAGCTCACCATTGACGGAGATGAGTTCAACGTCACCTTTCCCTCAAGTTTCCCTAGCGAATTCTTTCGCGTTTCGGTCTCGGACCGCGATCTCGACTCAGACGGCTTGAGTGATTGGGAGGAAAATGTCTTTGGGTCTAATTCATCCGCGCCAAATTCACTTGGGCGACCAGTATCCTACGATAAGAACGGTGATGGTAATCCAGATGGAACAATCTCAGGTGACCAGGCAGTTTTTTTAGAAAGATTTGCCAACCGAGAATCTTTTGCAACGGGTCTTGCTATTACGACACCAACACGAACTGAAGCTTCTCGTCTTTTACTTCAAGGTTCATTTGGGCCAACTATGGGTGAGATTGAAAACGTCCGAAAGCAAGGCATTGAAGGCTGGATCGACGATCAAATCGATACCCAACCAGCGACCTACCATGAGAGCTACATTAAAGAGATCGAGAATGACCTAAATGGCGCCCGAATCGATAAGACTTACCGCACAAATAATGATATACGGATTGAGGATGAAAACCTCCAAACAGCTTTTGCTCGCGCTGCAATTTCGGGACCTGATCAGCTTCGGCAGAGGGTTGCGTTTGCATTGTCTCAGATACTTGTGATCTCACGCCAAGATGGAAATATTGACCAAAACGTTCGCAGTCTTGCTCGGTATTATGACAGACTCATTGAACATTCTTTTGGCAACTACTATGACCTACTTATGGGGGTGACTCTTGACGCAAACATGGGGCGTTACCTTTCTCATGTTGGCAATCTACCGCCCGATCCTGCTCTCAATCGTTACCCTGATGAAAATTACGCAAGAGAAGTCATGCAATTGTTTACGATTGGACTTTGGGAGCTCAACCAGGATGGTTCGTATAAGGTAGATAGTAACGGCGATCAAATTCCTACCTACGACAACCACGCCATCACAGAGCTTGCACGAGTGATGACAGGCCTGTGGTTCGCTAACAATGGATGGGGTATCCAAATTAAGCAGGATCACGAGCACCTTGTCCCTATGGAACTCTTCCCCACCAAACATGATTTTGGCGAAAAGAAACTACTCAATGGTTTTATTATTCCAGCCAGAACCCCAAGTAAAGCGAATGGCATGCAGGATATCCGTGATGCTATTAGACATCTTTTTGAGCATCCAAATTGCGCCCCTTTTATTTCTCGTTCACTAATTCAATTTTTAATTACCAGTAATCCAACGCCAGCATATGTGGAGCGGATTTCTTCAATCTTTAGCGATAACGGGAAAGGTGTGCGAGGTGATCTTGGTGCAGTAGTAAAAGGGATTTTAATGGATCCAGAGGCTCGCGACCCAGCTATTGCTACTTCACCTGAATTTGGACTTTTCAGGGAACCTGTGATCCGAACCATGCACCTTGCCAAGCTTACTAAAATGAATAGATCTGGCGATCTTGTCTGGTGGGATTATGGGAATTATTTCGAAGACACTCTGCAGATGCCGATGAACTCTCCGACCGTATTCAATTTTTACCGGCCAGACTATTCGCCACCCGGCAGCCTTAATGTCGCGGGACTAGATGGTCCTGCTTTTGAAATTGCTAATTCCTATACCCTGATATCAGCGCCTAATCGTTTTTGGGAAATAGCTGACCGAGGCTTTAGGATCGGTGGTCGTTACCATTTTGCGCCTAGTTACGTAGATTTCATGCCTTACCTTGAAGATTCTGACGCTCTCCTCGACTACCTTAATATTGTCATTTGTGCAGGAGGCATGGGTGCTCAAACCAGATCGATTATTAAATCTAACCTTGCTAAGACTGATATTTCGGACGCTGTCGAGAAAGCTCGCCTAGCAGTTTACCTAGTGATGATGTCGCCCGAAGGATCCGTGCAACGCTAAGCTTACAGATATTGACATGTCCCCTTTTCAAAAACTCTCCCGTCGTTCTTTCATGGGTGAAAGCGCCTGTGCAGCTCTCGGGTCTGCTTCTATTATGTCGACGCTCTTGAATCTCAAGATGGCTAATAATGCGGTTGCCGCAGATCTCCCAACTGATTCAGAAGATCGCAAAACTCTTGTTTGTCTCTATCTCCACGGTGGCATTGATTCATATAACGTTCTCATACCTAGAGACACTGAGCGATATGCCGACTACGCAACAACTCGCACCAATCTCGCTCTACCTCGAGAGTCTCTATTACCTTTAAGGCAGAGCGTTAATGGCGATGGTGAAGAATACGCAATCCACCCCGCTATGGGCGGGCTGCAAGAGCTGTTTAATGGAAATGAAACAGTCGAAGCCCCCCGTAGGCTTTCCTTTATCTCAAATATCGGAACGCTCATTGAGCCGATGACGAAAAACGAATACAAAGATCGCTCCAAATCCCGGCCCCGTGGTCTCTTTTCCCACAGCGATCAGGCCGAGCAATGGCAGACCTCATTACCACAAGGTGATGTAAACCTAACTGGATGGGCCGGGCGTGTCGCTGATATTTTACACGATCAAACAAATGGTGGCTCAAAAACCTCAATGAGCATCTCACTTTCTGGTAATAATATTTTTCAAGTTGGTAGAGATACCCAGCAATTCGTAATGACCAGCAGGGGTGCTTTGACCTTTTTACAAAATAGTGGGACCAACCACCCCACCGCGCTGAAAAATCTCGCACTTCGGTCCATGATGGAGCAGAATTATGCCAATCTAATGGAGAAGGCTTTTGCCGAGCTCACCCACCAAAGTCTCGACCAACAAGAATTCGTTCAAAGTGAATTTGACGCTCTTCAGGATGATTTTTCCGGGGTTCTTTTCCCAGATTCTGGGATTGGACGGAGCATGCTAGCCACGCTTAAAACAATTGCATTGCGGGCAAAGCTTGGATTGAGGCGACAAACAATCTTCGTTTCCCGTGGAGGGTGGGATCACCACAGCTCGCTCATTCAACCCCAACAAAACCTACTCGATGAACTCACACCCGCAATTGCCGCTTTTCAAAAAGGGCTTGAAAACTGTGGGCTCGCCGATTCTGTAATTACATTTTCGGCCTCGGATTTCGCTCGTACTCTCCGCTCAAATGGCTCAGGGTCCGATCACGCCTGGGGTGGTAATCAGTTTGTCATGGGTGGCCCTGTAGCTGGAGGGCAAGTTCTTGGTGAATACCCAAACCTAGTCTTTAATTCATCTAACGACGTTGGTCGCGGCGGACGAATTCTTCCAACAACATCAGTTGACGAACTCGTCGCCGAACTGCTGCTCTGGTTCGGGTTAAAGGGTCGTGCGAACTTTGAACAAGTTCTTCCGAATCTTAGTAATTTTTATGATATTGGAGATGCCGATGCTAGTGATCCTTCAACTCTCCCAATTGGCTTTTTAAAATCCGACACCTTTTAGATGAAAGCGAGGATTGTCGGTGCTTGTGTTGCTATCATCATTCTCGCCTCATTGATTAGTCGAAGAGGATACGAGCCCGAAACAAAAGGTGGGACTCCACAAAAGGTGGAAGAGGACAATCTTATCTTTTCAGAGCCCCCCACTGATCCAGTTCTCTCGGATACGATGTTGGCGGGATATGCAGGAGAAAACACCTCGGCAGCGGAGGATCTTGAGATGATCGCCCATTTTATCGATAGTGTTTTCCTCTTGGTGAAGCAACGGAATACTGCGGATTACTCCACCAATGAAGATCTTGTCCTTTTTCTTCAAGGGAGTAATTCACATCGTTTACCTTTTCTTACAAAAGTTGGGCCGGCTTTAAACAGCAAAGGACAATTAGTAGACCGCTGGAATTCACCACTAATCACCCACCCGGTTTCCCAGAAAGTTTTGGAACTCCGTTCAGCAGGGCCTGATAAGACCCCTTATACTGGAGATGATCTTTTATGGCCAGTGCGCTAAGAAAAATATCGCGTCCGATACTACATCTCCAGCATCATCCGAGTTGGATTTTCAAGACAATCCTTTATCCGGATCAAGAAACTCACTGCTTCTTTGCCATCAACAAGACGATGGTCGTAGCTCAGAGCTAGATACATCATCGGCCGGATTTCCACCTTTCCGTTGATCGCCATAGGCCGCTGCTGAATGGTGTGCATGCCAAGAATTCCACTCTGTGGAGGATTCAAGATCGGAGTGCTCAACAGTGAACCGTAAACACCTCCGTTTGAAATTGTGAAAACACCTCCCGAAAGATCTGAAAGTTCAATTTTCCCCTCCTTCGCACGGAGGGAGTATTCAATGATATCCTTTTCGATTTGCGCGAAAGATTTTTGATCACAATCCCGGACGACTGGAACGATTAAACCCTTCTCAGTTCCAATTGCGATGCCAATATCATAGAAATGATTTTCGATAATCTCGTTACCTTCGATACGGGCATTGAGAGAAGTCACATCTTTTAAAGCTTGAACAACAGCCTTGGTGAAAAGCGACATAAAGCCTAATTTTACACTATGCCTACTCACAAATTCCTCCTGTACTGATTTTCTCAACTTCATGACTTCGGTCATATCGACCTCGTTAAAAGTCGTTAGGATCGCGGCCGTCTGCTGGGCATTAACTAAGTGCTGGGAAATCTTTCGACGAAGCGGTGTCATTTTCCTCCGAGTCACTCTCGACTGATCGGCACCAAGTTCCGGACTAGAGATATTTACATTGGATAATGAACTCTGCTCAACCGGGGCTTCAACGCTCGTCGGTTCGGACGATGGAGCCTCAGGTGGGAATGAAGACGGTGCTTCAGAAGCTTCAATTGATCCCAATTTTTCGCCGATCGACACTTCAGTGCCTTCGGATACTTCAATCGTAACTATTCCAGAAATTTCTGCTTCTAGTTCGCTAGAGACCTTATCTGTGTCCAACGAAACAAGAGGCTGCCCCTTCTTCACATAATCATTATTGGCAACCGTCCAGACAGCAACGGTAGCTGACGTGATTGACTCTCCGGCAGCAGGAACAACAATATCAACCTTTCCTACATTTCCCCCTGAAGACTCTTTTGGAAGATCTCCCAATGAGGACCTAGCCGGTTCGAAGGCAGGGGCGGACTTATCTACCTCGCCTTCGGCGATCAGACCAATCACTGTCCCAATTTCGACCTCCTCACCCTCATGAACTTTAATCGAAATTTTCCCGTTAACTTCGGCCTCTAGTTCATTCGAAATCTTGTCAGTCTCAAGCGTAACCAGCACCTGACCTTTTTCAACAGTAGCCCCATCGGGGATATGCCATCGTGCAACAAGCGCGGAAACGACTGATTCTCCGACCGGTGGGATTTTTATTTGATGAGACATGGGTCTATTAAACTGAAAAGGCTTCTTCGCAGAGCATCTTTTGCTCGCGTTTATGTACGGCTTTAGAGCCAGTAGAAGGACTTGAAGCTCTATCGCGGCCAGCATAACGAACACCGCGGCCAGTTGCCTTCTTGAGTCTTGGCTGGATATAACTCCAAGCTCCCATATTAAGCGGTTCCTCTTGGCACCAGACAAACTTCTTTGCGGAGCTGTATGGACTAATTGCCTGCTTCACTGCCTCGATATGAAATGGGTATAATTGCTCGATACGAACGATCGCCACGTTTTTGATCCCGTTTTCTTCACGATAGGCGATGATGTCGTAATAGACCTTGCCGGAGCAGAAAACGACCCGGGAGACGTTCTCTGGCTTTTCGAAGCCATAGTTATCAGGGAGAACTTCTTGAAATGAAGTATCATCGAGGAAATCTTCAACCTGAGAGACCGCTCGCGGATTAGTTAAAAGACTCTTGGGAGTCATCACGACTAAAGGTTTTCGGGTCGGAGAATGTTTTTGGCGGCGTAGAGCATGAAAATATTGAGCTGGTGTCGTAAAATTACCTACAATCATGTTTTTCTCAGCACACAGTTGTAGAAACCTCTCAAGCCGGGCACTTGAGTGCTCAGGCCCCATACCCTCATACCCATGTGGAAGAAGCATTACGAGCGAACTTGGAGTTTGCCATTTCGATTCCGCTGAGGAAATAAATTGATCAATCAATACCTGTGCACCATTCGCAAAGTCGCCAAATTGTGCCTCCCAGATAATCAACATTTTTGGGCAACCCAAAGTGTAGCCATAATCGAATCCAAGCACGGCAGCTTCCGAGAGAAGACTATTATAGACGCAAAATTTCTCCTGATCATCGCTGATATTACTCAGGGGAACGTAGCGTTCTCGTGTTTCGTAATCATAAAAAACCGCGTGGCGCTGACTAAAGGTTCCCCTTCGACAATCCTGACCCGAAAGACGCACAGGAAAGCCTTCAGTTAACAAGCCACCAAAGGCGAGGGCCTCTGCAAAAGCCCAGTCAAATGGCCCGCCATTCAGCAAAGCTTCGCCGCGGCGTGGTATAAAGCGTTTGGCAAGGGTTGGGTGAAGCTGAAAGCCCTCAGGAATTGTCGTGAGGACTCTGCCAATATGTTGAAGGCGATCTAGGGAAACCCCTGTTATAACAGGATCATGAGAATACGGCGGCTGCGTCTCTGCGGTAGAACCCGTGTAAGCATCAAGATTCCCTTCCTGTTCGTTCTTGCGCATCTCTTCTAGACCAGTATCAAGACCGTTCCATATCTCATCGTGAATCTCTTGTCCCTCTCCAACGCTGAGAATTCTGGAGGCAATTAGCTCGTCGAGATAAAGCTGACCAACGGTCTTACGCCCAGTAATCTTACGGTAGATATGAGGTTGGGTAAATGCGGCTTGATCAGTCTCGTTATGGCCCTGACGGCGGTAACAATACATATCGATGACAACATCGCGGCCCCAAATTTGACGGAATTCGAGGGCAAATTCTGCCGCCCAAATCAACTCCTCTGGACGTTCACCATTCACGTGTAAAATAGGTGCTTCAATCATTTTAGCGACATCAGTCGCATAAGCCGAGGAACGTGCATCCTCTGGCATGGTTGTAAATCCAATCTGATTGTTCACGACCAAGTGGATTGTTCCCCCAGTCCGGTAACCAGCGAGTTGGGAAAGATTAAGAACCTCGGCAACCGGCCCCTGTCCAGCAAAAGCGGCGTCACCATGAATCAAAAGAGGAAGAACTACTTTTCGGTCAGTTTGTGCTCCATCATCTCCGATCATTCGTTGGCGCGCCCGGGCCTTTCCCTCGACAACTGGATTGACCGCCTCGAGATGGCTAGGGTTAGCCGCCAGACTTACTCGAACCTCCCCATCTTCTAATTTACGAACTTTTTCATATCCGAGGTGGTATTTGACATCACCGTCGCCAGCAACGAGATCGGGAACGTAATTCGGTGTGAACTCGTAAAGAAGCGTGGAAATAGACTTCTTCACGAAATGAGCGAGGACGTTTAGACGTCCCCGGTGGGCCATACCCATCTCTATTTCCTTGATTCCGGAAGAAGGGCAACCTTCAAGAATGCGATTCAAAAGAATCATGAGTCCCTCACTCCCCTCCAATGAAAATCTTTTCTCGCCAAGGAATTTCTTGCCAAGGAAACTTTCAAAAAGCTCGGATTCCATCAACCAACGAAGAGCTTTCTTGCTATCGTCATTGCTAATTGGTGGAGAGTAAACCTTATCCTCGATCCGACGGCGAATCCAATCACGAACTTGCGTGTTGTGGATGTGCATAAACTCAAAGCCGGTCTTTCCTGAATAGGTCTTTTTAAGTGATATTTCTAAATCACTTAACTTAAAAGTCTGTCCGTCGCGGAAAAACTGAGTCGCAGCTTCCCTATCTAGGTCCTCGCTCGTGAAGCCGAAAGTCTTTAATTCAAGGCGCGGGTTGACGGGCCCGGAGTTTTGCAAGGGATTGATGTGGGCTTGAGTGTGACCCAGGGTTCGATAATTGTAGACCAAACTCACAACTTTCCCCCTGAATGAAAGCTGTTCCTCGGAAAGCGGCTGATCAAGACGAGCCGAATCATGCGCCACGGTAGGTTGCCCCTTGGGTCCACCTTTTCTGGGAACCGCCGATCCGAGTTCAAATCCCTCGAAAAACGCAGCCCAATCTCCTTCAACCGAGCTCGGGTCAGCATTCCATAGCGCGTATTTTTGCTCCAAAAGTTCGGCATTAAACCGGGACGAGATATGAGAGGACATGTATTATAGGGAAAGAACGTTTATCGCGATAGAATGACTTTCATGCTTGGAACAACCGAAACAATACCGTTAGGTAAGCCGCACACAAGAGCGAGTCAACCCACACCAACGATTCTCTAAAAAAAACATGATCGAGATTTCAAATCTCAGTAAAAGCTATGGGCGCCATAAGGCTGTCGATCAAATCTCTTTCGAGGTCACTCGTGGAGAGATAGTTGGCTTTTTGGGACCAAATGGGGCAGGCAAGTCAACCACCCTCAAAATGTTAACTGGTTTCCTCCCGCCCACATCGGGTGCTGCGCGAATCGCAGGAAAGGATATCTTTAGGGAGTCCCTGGAAGTGCGAAAGAAAATCGGCTACATGCCTGAGAACGTGCCCCTATATACCGACATGAGAGTTAAGGAATATCTCCGCTTTAGAGGCGGTCTCCGTGGTCTATCCGGGGGTCGTCTCCGCAGACGTATGGGAGAGGTGATGGAAACCTGCGGACTCAGCCATGTCCGCCGAAAAATGATCAAGACCCTTTCCAAAGGATACCGTCAACGAGTTGGATTGGCTGATGCGCTCATTCACGAGCCCGATTTACTAATTTTAGACGAGCCGACCAACGGTCTTGACCCCAACCAGATTCGTGCGATTCGTCGACTTATAAAAAATCTCGGAGAAAAGCATACGATTCTAATTTCAACCCATATCCTTAGTGAGGTCGAAATGACCTGTAACAAGGTCGTTATTATTGACGAGGGCAAAATCAAGGCTGCCGACACTCCCGAAAACCTTGTCAGTTCGATGCGGCGTGCCGGTCGTGTAACTGTTGAGCTCCAGGCTCCCAAGCCTGAAGTCGAGGAGAGTATTTCCCAGATCGAAGAAGTTACCAGAGTAGTTGGGGAATCACTTCATGATGACTGGAATCGCTTCACCGTCTTCGCCGCTCCAAAAACAGACACCCGCCTAAAATTGGGCAGGCTTGTCGCTGAGAAAAAGTGGCCTCTTCGTTCTCTGAGTCGTCGGATTGGCACTCTCGAGGAAGTTTTTATTGAACTCACCCGCAAAGATTAAGTCATCCCTCTCATGCGCATTTTTAGGATCCTCTATTTTAAGGAATTAAAATCATATTTCCTCAGCCCCTTCGGCTGGCTTATTCTTTGCTTTGCATCTCTCATGCAGGGGTTCGCCCTTACTGCGACCTTTAAAGAGTTCTCGGACAATGCCGTCGCCGAAAGCCTCGTATCCGTGGTCTTCAACTCGCCAATCTTTAATATCTATTTCTTATTCCTTTTTCCAGTCCTCACCATGAGACTTTTCTCGGAAGAAAACCGATCGGGAACCATTGAAGGACTCCTCACTGCTCCGGTCCGGACTTGGCAGGTCGTTTCATCCAAGTTCTTAGCATCTTACACAACTTTTCTAACCCTCTGGATTACAGCGGGTGCCCACTTTTATCTTTTCACTGCTCTAACCGATGTTCCGCCACCATTCACGAATGGAGACTTGGTTGGGGCGTTCCTGATTATCGCGCTCATGGGAATGCTCTTTACTGCCTACGGCTGTCTTGCTTCGGCCCTCACTTCTAGTCAAATCATTGCCGGAGTCGTCTGTACCTTCATCCTGATTTTCCATATGTTTCTGGGACTAATCCCCAACTTCTTTGGAGAGCAAATCCCTGCAGCCGATTTTTTTAATTTCATCTCCTCACCCCGCCATTTGGTGGATTTCACGAGGGGGCTAATCAACACCGGGACCATTGTTTATTATATCGCAACGGCCGTTTTCTTCCTTTTCCTCACATTTCACATCCTTGATTTCCGACGCTGGAAACCCTGATCCTTAGGAACCATGGCTGACAAAGATTCACACTTCGATATGGCACCCCCGCCACAACCCGTCAAAAAACTTGGGCTCGGCGTGCGAGCGGTCCTTCAAATCGTCTTCGCGATTCTTTCCCTAGTGTTCATCTACTATCTTGCTTTCACATACCAAACTCGTAACGATCTTAGTGAAAGGAACGATTTCACAGTCTCTGAAGCAACTGAAAATCTCCTCAGGTCCTCTGGAGTGATGGACCGAGAAGAGCCTATCAAAATTATTGCAGCTCTTCGTAAATCATCTCCGCACTATTCGCGTTTGCGCCCAGTGGTTGAGGAATACGAGCGACTTTCAAAAGGGAAGGTGAAACTGGAGTATCTCGATCCCATCCGTGACAAGGACAGGGCCTTTGAAATTCAAAATAACTACGGAGATCTCCTCGCCGACAAGCTATTCGAAGACGACATCTTCATCATAGATGCCCGGAAAGGAGCATCTGCAAATTCGGTCGAGGCTACGGAGGATGTCACCAGTCATTTGCGCTATCTTCCCGCAAGCTCAATGGTGATCAGCAGAACTGATATAAATAATCAAAGACGTATCGTAGGCTACCAGGATGAAGACTTACTAAGCTCGATGCTTCAATCCGCCATCGAGGGAAAGCCCCGTATTATGTATCTCGTCGAGGACAAAAGCGATCTTGAGGTCACTGCTGCCGGCTCACCCTTGCAGGTCATTAGTGAAGCTCTTCAAAAGCAAAATATTTATCTCCTTCCTCTTAAGATTTCACAAGTTGATAGGATCCCTGAGAACGCCGAAGGCCTTGTAATTGTGGCTCCGGAATATGATTTTGAACCGAAAGAAATCGAGGTTCTCGAGAGTTACTGGAAACGTCCTTCCTCCGCGATCATCGCATATCTAAACCCAACTACTCGCCCCGTTAATTTACGAGCATTTCTTCGTAAAAATGGAGTCACTCCTCGTGACGACCGGATAATTCGAACTAGAAATGGTCGGACTGAAAACCAAGTCCTCGCCACCTTTACCGTTGGAGCCGGGCTTGGCGTAAATGGAAGCCTGGAAATGAAATCCGTCCCCTTCGAGGGGCGCGTCGGCAGCCTTGAGGTGCGGGAGGGAGCAGAAGACCTCGTTGCCAACCGAATTCAGGCTTACAGCCTAATCGAGACTGCCCCCGACTTCTGGGGTGAAACGGACTACAAAAAGGCCAACCCGAAATACGACGATGACTCCGACTACAGCGGGCCTCTTTCCATCGGAGCAGCTGTCATCCGCGGAAATGCTAATTCCGATAATACCGCACCGAACATTTCCAAGATGATTGTTCTTTCCACTTCGGACTTCCTCGATCCAGCTCGTCTTGGCAATGAGCAACTCGATTTCGTTAAGAATTCAACTTATTGGCTTCTCGGTCGCGAAGAACTCATGGGGATTGGCCCCAGAAGTCTCCAACGTCGGAAACTCAACCTCATCAAAGACGACATAAAGTTTCTGAGTAACATTGTCCTCTTCTTCATCCCTGTGGGCCTATTTCTGGTTGCAATGTTTGTCTGGAATATCCGTAGGGCCTAATTTTCAATTGCCATGAGAATTCTTCCCACCTTGTTCATCACTCTGATCACAGCCGGACTGGGTTTTCTTGCGGTGATGCATCAACTCAATGGCAATTTACATTTCATCTTTGGGGCTCCGCCGCTGAAGCATGGTGAAACGATTTATCAATTCGATCCAACAAACGTAGGAAGTATCCATATCCTCAATAACGATGGGACCCGCGGAAAGATCGTCAAAGCGGGCGGAAGCTGGGTCATCAAAGAGCCATGGGATGACTATGCCGATGCCCGCACTGTTCGCTCACTTATTGATTTTTCGGCCCGCTTGCAAATCGAAGATGTGATCAAACGTGAGGATGTGGAAAATCTTTCCGAATACGGGCTCAAGAAGGATAAAATCGAAGTCGAGTTATTTGATAAACAGGGAAATTCCTTGTGCCACTTTAAGATGGGGCGCTACACAAGCTGGCGGGGTTTTGACCCTAATTACAAATCAGAAGATCCCACGAAACCTCCTCCAAGCTTCCCCACCCTGATCATACAACCGGCGGAGGAAAATCAGGAAGCCTATCTTTATGTCTGCTCCGACTTCGCGAATCCTAACCTAAGGACCGTGAAAATGAGGGACCTTTTTTCGAGCGGGTTGCGCCTATTTCGCGACCATCGAGTCTTCTATAACTCACCGGCCTTCGCTGGAGAAATCACTTTTAAAGAGAAGAATTCCGAAATCACGATCAAGCGCAAAGCCCTCTCAGAGACTGACGAGTGGACAATTGCTAAGCCCTACGAGCTTGCTTGCAGCCCTGAAACAATTAACAAGATCATTGGCGGCTTATCTGCCCTTCAGGCAAATGCGGTTCTCGATGAATCTGCCCTCGCCCTTCCCGATCCTCTCCCGGACAATATCAACTTCACCATTAGCGTTCGATATATTCTTCCAGATGGCTCCTTGAGTCGTCCGATTACGGCAATATTTTATCCTCCAGAAAATGATCAGGTCTCAACAATTCCCGTAATCATTTTAGAAGCGCCAGATAAAAAACGATCAGCCGTTCTTTTAGTCCCAAAAGGACCGGGCACTATCCTCGATAATATTCCCCGCAGCGTGAATTTAATCCGCAGCCGCACGATGACTTCCCTTCAGGTTAGTCAGGTAGATTCGGTCAAGATCAGCGACTTCACAGGTCGTGAAGCTGACCTCACCCTTGAGATGAATCCCCACGAACGTGCGCGACGATGGTATGCCAGAGTAGGGCATGATGAACTCTCAACCTCTGGAAGACCTGACTATGATGGACCAGCCAACATCTTTCAAATCAATGAACTTTTTAAAGCCCTCTTTAAAAGTGAAGTAAAGGGGTTTACGAACGACGCCTCCACTGACCCTTCCGAATACGGTCTTGATCAACCTATCCGAAAAATTTCAATTAACCTCAAAGACGGCAAACTAGCAAACTTCGTTGTGGGCGAAAAACTCCGACCTCAATACTTCGCCCGTCGCTCGAATAATGGACGCCCGCTTGAGATCTCTGAGGAAGCTTATAAAGCAGGCGTCAAAGGTGAAAATAATCCTGAACTACAAATCGTGGCCCGTCCCGGTAACACCTTGACTGCCCCGGCAACCGGACTGGAATTACTAGGTCTCGATAAACCAAAGGTTATAAACTTTAATGATGTTACACTCCACTTGGGAAAAGTGAACGCACGGCATTTTTTTGTGAACCGGCTCGACGAGCAAGGGGGACACACTCCACACGTTGTTGAAATTGGCGCTGAAATAATCGGCCAAATGCCCCTTGAGGGCTATCAATGGAAAGGTGAACGACTTTGGAATATTAACCGGTTTGAGATTAATGGACTCTCAGTCAAAAAAAGGGGGGAACCCAGCCTCAACCTTAGCTATAATTTTTATGCCTCGGAATGGTCCGCCACTCGATCAAATGAAGATGTCACAGCACTCCTCAACATAAATAAAGCCGAGAAACTTCTCAAAAAACTCACAGACGTTGAGGTTAAAAAGTGGATTGGCCCCGCAGTCGAGGATGCAGCTAGTCGTCTGGTCGAACCCGACCTTAAGATCGAGGTTCTAGTTGAGGAAATCGATGATAGTGGAAAACCAATTGGAACAGTGCAACGCGAGCTAAAAATCTCTAAAATCATCGAGGGTAAGTCGAACAAACTTCTGTTTGGCAAGACGGATACAAACCCGAGCTACTTCCTCATCGACGCAGAGACCTTCCAGCGTTTGTCCGCCGGGCTTCTTGAAGAATAAATCATGAGGATATCGTCTTTCGAACTACCAACGATTCCCTGCCTGTTGACCTCAGCCTCTCCTGCCGGCAAACTGGTATCACTTCAATTGGGCAGGGCTGATAGCCCAGCTGCTCTAGGAAAAAATCAATAGCCCTAGTGCTGAGTGCAAAAACCCAAGGAATTCCAAGTTCAAGGGCTTGCTGTTCAGCAGCTTTTACAAGTAGTTGACCATAACCCTGTCCGCCGTGACTTTGTTTCACGTAGAGGCAGGCGATCTCAGCACACCTAGGGTCCTCAGAGCAATGCAAAGCAACGCAACCGACCACATTGCCATCAATCGTCATTACTAGAAAGTCATCGAGCGCGTTTTCAATTTCTTCATAAGAACGTGGAACGAGGTGGGCATCCCGAATTGAGCGCCCTACCATCGCTAGTAATTCTGAAATATCTTCGGGCGCAATCGCTCGAATTGAAAGATAGTCATCGGCGTAAACCATCACACCAACACCTTCATTAGAGAAAAGCTCGTCCATCAGCACACCCTGGTGGTTTTCGTTCAGAAGATGAACACGAGGAACTCCGAGAATACAAACTTCCGCAGCGCGATGTAATAACACCTGTCCCTCACCTTTCCACTTGCGGGCATCCTCGCTCGAAATGGCATTCCCACCCGATACCTGTTCGGAAAGGAATACGATTAACTTAAAGGCCCCGAGCGAACTGGAAAACTCTACTAATTCATCTCCGAGACTTTCCAACCCAGGCCTCTCTATCAGAGCCAATTGACCACGATCCAAAATCGATTTAACATGGTCTCTTTCGAATTCAGCTGATTGCCACTTTAGTTCACCATCGATCAAAAGATGACCAATTTGCCCCTCTCCATTTCCTATGGAAACCAAAACTAGGTTCACCCCAATTTGCTGGAGCGCAATCAGATCAAGTAAGGACTCTGCGAGAGCAAGTTCTGGCATCCTAGCAGCGTCAATCACTAACACGAAG
>Ga0213869_10001949_pt1 | contig 14841 bp, 12 predicted proteins | sample PICome_10_FD_160083 | JGI IMG/M metagenome (GOLD analysis project Ga0213869, IMG submission 160083) | Coastal seawater microbial communities near Pivers Island, North Carolina, United States - PICO132 | ecosystem: Environmental > Aquatic > Marine > Coastal | place: USA: North Carolina...
TGGAAATTTCAGAAAGTCCAGTAAGTGCAAAAAATTTAGCTAAACTTATCAACTTAATTAAAAATGGAACTATTTCTGGAAAAATAGCCAAGTCAATTTTTGAATTAATGATAGATAATGATAAAGACCCTCAAATTATTGTTGAGGAAAAAGGTTTAAAACAAGAAAGTGACCCAAAAGCTTTAGAAGCGTTAATAGATAAAATAATTGATACCAATAGAGAAAAAGCTATTGAATATAAACAGGGTAAAGAAAAACTATTTGGTTTCTTTGTAGGACAGGCAATGAAGGTTTCTGGTGGCAAAGCTAATCCACAGCTAATAAACGAAATATTAAAGAAAAAACTTCAATAGCCTTATAATAGGTAGACACAAAGGACTTAAAAGACGAGGGATTCGCAAGTGAGTCAGTCCATAGTAGTCCAAGGTAGTCTAAACATCCTATAAAATCTCATAACTTTAAATTACCTATCAATAAATATTAAAGAATAAGACTTAATTAATTTGTGTAGACTTGTACAAAGCTTGTACATGGATAGATAAAAAATTATAGTTATTTAATGAAACAAAAAGCCTTCACCCTAATAGAACTCCTAGTCGTTGTAGCCATCATCGGTATTCTTGCTGCAGATAATTTAATGGATAATTCAACTGCATACAGTCCCACAAAACATAGAAATTAAAATAATTTTAAATAAAGATTTTATCTATTTCATATATTATATTAATCTCATAAATGAGATTAAATATTTATAGAATAACATTAAAATTTGTAATTTTTATTTTTTTAATTTTAGTTAATACAAATGCTTATAGCGAAAAATTAAAAGTTTATTATTCGGGTTTTTCATTTTCTAATACTTATGAATCTAATAAAGAATATTCAAAATATAGCTCTTTGTTAATTAAAGAAATTAATCCAAAAACTAAAATAAATATTATTTCTTCAGAATTAAATGAAAGTATTGGTAAATCTAATTTTAGAAATATTTCATTGATTTCTGATCAGCTAATTGATTTAGATAAATTAGAAAATGGGTCAGTAGTTATGGCAGTTGCTCTCCAGCATGAAGAGTTTTCTCAAGAATACAATTATTCAAGTCAAGTTTATAATGGATTTTATGACTGCTACTTTGAGATTTTATTTTATGATTTTGATACAAAAAATCTAATTGCTTCATTGCCGTTTGATTTTGAAATCTCAATGCTTTCAGAAAAAAAATTTACCCAAAATGAAATTCTAAAAAGAATAAAAGATTTTTATCTAGAAGATAGGCCATTTAATAGAATTGAAAACATTATTAATAATTTTGATCTAAAGAGAAAATATAATCTTAGAATTGGTATTACCAATGTAGAAATCGATGATAGAGCATTCAATGACATGCCTTTAAACTCTAAAAAATATTTAAATGCCACCAAGAATTTATTAGCCCAAACATTTTCAAAAAGATTTTCATATATTCACAATATATCAATGGTACCCTACACAGAGGGCCAAGTGATAGGAAATGCAATGAAATTAAGATTTATTCAATCTAATGAGATATATTCTTTGAAATTACCTAATCCAGACTTTCATATTAATTTAAAATTAAAAGGATTTAAAAAAGTTTTAGCAAAATCATCACCTTCAGAAAACCTTTATGTATATGGATCATTTTTTGACATAAAGATTCATCAACCAGAAATAGATCAAGTATATTTTGATGAAGCATTGAGAGGGGTTACAAAGGTAAAAATACCCATAAATCAATCTGAAATAAATCATTGGAGAAAATATTTTTATAATATTGAAAAATTATTTAATGATTTTTCTCAAAATATAATTAAACAAGATCCTAATTGGTTAAAAAAAACAAGCAAAAAAAAAATTAAAAAAGATCTTAAAGTTTTAAAAAAGGTGATAAATAAAGTTAAATAAATTAAACTGACAAATCTAATTCATCTAATGCTTCACCAAGGTTTTTGTCATCTTTATTATATTTCGAAATTAAGCTCACTTAGCGCTTTATCATATTTTTCATTATCTTTTATTTTTTTTGATTTTGCGCCACTGAATACTAATTGACTAGTTTTAAATACGTCTTTAGCTAATTTTGGAAGATCTTTTGATATAGATAATAATCCAATAAATTCTCCAGAGTAAGCAAGTAAACTATCTGCATCTTCAGTGCCTTTTTGAAATGTTTCATTTATAACCAGTATAAGAGAGGTTACATTTTTAGCTGCTTCAAGTGCATAAGGAAGCGCTTGATAATAGTAGTCTTTACCTTTGCTATCTAAGGTTAAACTTTCATTATTAATTTTAGAAAGAATTTCTGAGGAGTAACTGTCTACAATTGTTCTTGTGGTCTCTAATTTATCAGCCTCAGAATATTTGCTTTCCTTATTATAAGCCATTTGTGCTCTAAGTTGTTCAGCTTTGACGTTTTCTCCATAGGCTAAATACAATAATTGAAGCGAACCCATTAAGTTGTCTGTAGACTCAAAATAAAAATAAGTAGTATTACTTGTAACATTATATTTAAGCATTTGTGATGCATTAAAATTGTCTCCATCCACAGAATAATTCTCACTACCTGATGCATACATTAATGGTGAGGATGTTCCATAAGGACTCATTGACAAATGGTTGCTACTACAGAAAAAATATATGGAACCAAATTGACCTCTTTGGATGCTATCTTCAAAATAATAATATTTTTTATTTTGCTGAGAGCAATGTTCGTTTGCAACATATCTTTCTCTTAATAAATCACCCAAAGCATTTCCCCATATATGTATTGAATCTTTATCTTTATGGATTATTCTAAAATTACTACTAACAAATCTCTTAGGATTTTCTTTTTTTTCTTTATTTATAATTTTTTTATAAGAGTTGGATATTTTCCTATAAACAAAAAGATGTTCATTAGGAAATTCATAAAAATTTTTATCATCATAATTGGTCCATGTTACCTCTTTATTAGTAAATGGATTTGTAAATAATAAAAGATCTGAACAATAAAAATAGGTTGATCTTTTAAATGACTCATACCATTTTCCATATGAGCTATCCTCAAATTTATAAGCAAATTTTTTATACTTTGCACAATGATTTGATGCTATAAATTGTGCTCCTTTAATTTTTCCCTTAGTAATTTCAATATAACTATCGTCAGAATCTATTATTCTAAGTTGTTGTGCTTCTTTCTCTAATTTTTCAAATTCTTTTTTTTGTTTTTCAGTTAATTTTGAGAATTTAAACTCTTCTTTTTTAGGTTTTTTCTTTTTTACAATTTTTTTTGGGTCTTCTTTTTTAGGCTCTTTCTTTTTTACAACTTTTTTTGGTTCCTTCTTTTTAGTCTCTTTATTTTCTACCACTTCTTTGGGTTTTTCTTTTTTAGGCTCTTTATTTTCTACCACTTCTTTGGGTTTTTCTTTTTTAGGCTCTTTATTTGAAGCTACTTTCCCCAAACCTTCGTTATTATCAATACTCTCAATTTTAATTAATGTTTTTTTTGCATCTTGATTTCCTGGAACTTTATCAAAAAAATAAATTATATTTTTATTTGCAATTTTTTTAAAATAGTAACTTTGAGAGCCATTTTCAGGATTTAATTTTATTTGACCTTTTGTTAAACCATGGATTTTCCATCTACCACTTTCTACTAATTTTTTTTCATTAAATACTTCGTAAGTCCCATCTTTGAATTTGTATTCTTTATTTTTTTCATTAAAATTCAAACTTAAGTTATTATCTTTGAAAAAATCGCTGAGTTTTTTACCTCTTAAAGCAATTTCTAGTTTAGGAACTTCTCCTGAAAAAATTTTGTTAACACCTTCTTTAATTTTATTAGGATCTATTTTTATCACAGTATCGCTGCTAGCCAATAATACTGTACAAAAAAAATTTAAATATAAATAAATTGATGAAATAATTAAAAATTTTTTGTTCATTATGTTTCTAATTTAAGTTCATCAAGTGCTTTATTCACATTAGTGGAATCTTTTATTTTTCTAATCTTTGCACCTGTAATAATTAATCTAGTAGTCTGATACATATTTTTTGAATAAGAGGGTAGTTGAGGTAAAACTTGGGCTATACCCATAATATTATTAAAATTATTTAATATACCAACAACAATATCTCCATTATTACCTACATTTTTTACAACGTTAGTTGCTGCATGATAAAGATTGTAAGTAGAAATTGCAGCATTTAAAGCATAAGGCAGTGATTGAGCGTAGTAGATCCTTCCTTGTTCTGATAGTTGTAGACTTTCATCTTTAATGTTATTCCTAATTAAAAGACTTTGAGCTTGTACAATCTGTCTTGTAGAACTTAGTCTGTTTTTTTCACTGCTTTTACTATCTTTCATGTACGTGAGATGAGACCTAATATTTTCCGCTTCTGCATTTAGATCGTAGGCTCGATATAATAATTCTAAAGAAATTAAATAATTTTCAGAAGATTCAAAAAACAGATATGACACAGCGTTTGTTGAATTATATTTTTCTAATTGGGATTTAGAAATTGATGAAGCCAGAGAAATATTTAACTTTTTAGGGTCATCATAAACTTTAAGTTTTGCAACTTTTGTAGGTTTTTGTTTCTGATTTTTTAAAATATTATTTTGATTTGCCAGTAATTCTTTTTGTTCTTTTTCAATTTTTTCAATTTCTTTTTGAGCTAAAATAGCTTCTTTTTTGGCTAACTCTAAAGCCAAAAGATCATTTTTTATAATATCTACTTTAGCTACATTTGTACTAGCAATTTCTATATCTACAAAATAATCTCTATTCACACATTTTGATTTTGTTTTATATGAATTATCTGCAGCTACTATGCTTTGGTCAGTTCCATAGTTGAAGAAAAATTTAGTACTAAAATTACCATTTGGAGAGTCATATCGAACCAAAACTCTATCCTTATCAGTTGCTAAGATTGGATAAACTCTTTCATCAGTATATTCTTTGTCGGTAATATATCTATGAGTTCCTTTAAGAGTTCTGTCTCTTAAATCCAATTCATATATATCAAGTAATGGTCTGTAATCTTCAGTTGTTAAGTCCCAAGGCTGTTGACATTCATATCTTATAATTTTCTTTCTATCGTCAATTATAATTTCATTTTTAGCTATAGCCTCTAAAAAATTTTTTGAATTTGAATTATTTCTAGTACTTTTCCCTTTTTTTGATTTATTATTGTTAGAGGAAATCAATTTTTGGTTTTGAATCTCTTCTTCAATTTTAATTTTAGCTAATCTTTTTTTTTCTTCTTCAATTTTAATTTTAGCTACTTTTTCTTTTTCTAAGATCTTTTTTTTCTCTTCTTCAATTTTTTTATTGGCCAGTCTCTTTCTCTCTTCAGCAGCAGCTTTTTTTTGTGCAATTATTTTTTTTTCTTCTTCAATTTTTTTGTAATCAATTATTTTCTCTTCATCAGTTAAAGATTTTTTTTGTATAATATTTTTCTTTGTTGATTCATTTGCATTAGCAATAAGGTTGTCTGTAGATTTTGAAGGTATTTTTGTGTATGTTTTGCAAAAAGACATTTGATCCCATCCATGATCATTTCTTTTTTTTGCTATGTGGGTAGAGGTCCCATCTCTAGAATATATACATTTATTATAAATTAATTCCTCATCAGTCATTCGAGATATAGCTATTTTCTTTTGTGGACTTTTTGGTTTAGATAAGTCCTCACCACTGGGAATTTTTGTATATGTTTTGCAAACAGAAATTTGATAAATATGATCCCATCCATGAGCATTTCTTTTTTTTGCTATGTGGGTAGAGGTCCCATCTCTATATGTACATTTATTGTAAATTAATTCCTCATCAGTCATTCGAGATATAGCTATTTTCTTTTGTGGACTTTTTGGTTTAGATAAGTCCTCATCAGTCATTCGAGATATAGCTATTTTCTTTTGTGGACTTTTTGGTTTAGATAAGTCCTCACCACTGGGAATTTTTGTATATGTTTTGCAAAAAGACATTTGATCCCATTTGTAAGCCTTATTTTTTTTTGCTATGTGGGTAGGAATATTTTCTCTAAAATATATACATTTATTGTAAATTAATTCCTCATCAGTCATTAATGTTATGGATAGTTTTTGTGCTTCTACTGGAGTTGTAACTGTAAGACTTAAACCCAAAAATGTTATGGTAAGTAGAAATTTATTAAAATTGATCATTTTAAAAATTTATTAATCTTCAATAATATTTAGACAATACAGTAGTAAGATATCCTTCTTTTTTTTTGGCTTTTTTAAAATTAAGTATGATATCATCATAAATTAACCAAACTTGAACATTATTAATTCTATTTTCATAAACTTGATCAGCCAAGGCTTTTAAGATTAGCTTATGTGTTTCTTCATATTTCTTATATTTTTTTGGATTTATATTGATAAATTTTAATTCAAGACAATTTACTGATTTTGTGAAAAGCCCGTATATTTGTTGACAAGTTTCCTTTTCAAATTTTTTATTAGTTGCACAGCTATTAAGTAAAAATAATAATGAAATAAATATTGTTAAAGTTCTCATATTAATTAATTCCTTTACTGTTAATTAAGGCTACCAATTTTTCAGCAGTTTTTTTTGACACAAGATTAATTGCATTATTTTTTGCAATATCGTTAGTTGAACCTTGTCCCCTCATTTGAACACCCGAAATTGTTCCTAAACTAACAGGATCTGAATCACCTAATCTTGTAATTTCAGCAATAGTTAAAGCAACATTAACTGTTTGATTGCCCGTAACAGAATCTTTATCAGGTACCCCGACATCAAAATAAGCAAAAACAACATAGCTTACATTTTTTTCCATCAATAAATCTTCGATTTCCCATCTTACCTCTTCTGGAATCCCACCACCAGACTCTAGAGAGTCAACTATCTCACCTTTTAATTTTCTCCAGTTTTTTCTTACCTGTCTTCCTCCAGAGACTGGTTCAAATCTAGCTTTTGTAAAAATTTCTTTCATACCTGCTTCAAGTTTTACTGTGTCGTTATCATCTACAATAAATTCTGTGACATCAGCTTTTTTAAGAGTGCTTCCGCCTGTTTCACTAACATTGGTCTCAGTTGTCATTGAAGAAACACCGGACTCACTTTCTTCCTCATTTATTTCAACTCCTGTAGTATTTTTTTCTACATTAGTTACTCTTTCGTCAAATTGTCTTTGACCCGCTACTGTTCTAGAGAAAAAAATCATAGCTAATTTTGATTTTTCACTGCTATCAGAATCAAAAACTTTAGAACTTTTTTTAATTTCAATATCTAATCTAGTTGTGTCGATATCTGCCTTCATAACAACAACAACTTTTTTTTCTTTTTTATCTACATTTTCTTCAACCACAACTGAGCATGTCATGTACTCATTTAAATTGTTATAAATCTGATCTTGAATACTTTCAAAAATCATTCTTTTAGATTCTTCCATTCCTTTGATAAATTTATTAAATGCATTTGTACAAGCCTTAGTTTTTGCCAAATCCATTGCCTCCTGAGCTTTTTTCTTTGTATAAAAACCTTCAAATCTTTCTGTGGCAGAACCTCTAAACTCAACTGCATTTGCTAAATTAGAAATAATTAATGTTGAAATAATTAGTATGACTAACTTAATGTAATTACTTGCAGCTTTCATAAATATCATTTAACTCCTTAAAAATTTTTTCAATTTTTTTATTATCATTAGAACTTTTTATCCAATTTTTATCAAATTCTAATGTTTGTTTACTAAAATTATCAAACAATACTTTAAGACTATCGTTAAAGAAAATCCATTCAAAAGACTCCTTGTTTTCCAGTGATCTTTTGGATATTTCAACATTTAATCCATTTTTAAATTTCTCATCCATCTTAATCTTCAAATTTTTATCTGGCTGATCTGGCTGTATGATCTTGATATTTGTATAACTTCCATAAATCCATTGTTCATCTATATTGCCTTCCTTAAATAAAACATTTTTAAAACCTCTAATCGTTAAATGTATGTGATAGTCAGGATCAGGAAGTTTAATTTCTCTTTGAGTATTTTCAAATCGAAGCGTTAAAGTATTAGTGGTTCTATCCTGACCGAAAGGGACTATTGCAATGTCATTATTAAAAGCAATAAATGAACTTAAGCTTTTTGCAAATTTATTTTTTAAAAAAATATCTTTTTCATCTAAATATTTTTTGAAATTTTCTTTTGCATTGTCCTCAAAATTTACCTCAGTAATACCAATACGATTTTTAAATTTACTTTTGAGTGTAAAATTATTTAGTAACTCATAATAATATTTTAAAACTTCATTTTCATACATCTTTTTTAATTCAGATTTGATTTGAGAATTATTTAACTTTTCAACGCTTGAAATATTTTTTGATATTTCAAGTGGTATAGATGCTGTCAAAAAATTATTTTTTGCGTTGAAGAAAATAATTTGAAAATTTAGTATAATATCAGTTCTTGTTAAGTTATCTCCAGGAATTGATACATCATTAATGTATTCATTGTCTAGAGCTAGAACAATGATGTTTTGATCTTTCTCGCTTGCTTCATCTTTTAAAAGACTGAAGTCAACTAAAAAACTTTCATTAGAAATTTCTTTTGTCTTTTTAACCAGAAGTTTGTTGATAAAAAGCATTCCACCATTTTCTTTAAATATAGTATTTGTAGTTGTGTCTTTAGGTAAAATTGATCCAAAAGAGAAACCACCAAATATTACTTTATTTTGAGCATTTGCGACCCATGAAATTGAGGAAAAAAACAATATTCCTAAAAATAAAAATACTTTATTCATAATTAAATCTATATTAACATAACTTTATTATAACAAATATTTAAACGGAGTTTTATGAAAAATAAATTACTATCTTTATTATTGACATCTATGTTTTCAATCCTTTTGTCTGTTTCAGCAAATTCTATTTCATTAACAGGTAGTGGTGGAAAAACTGATGAACTAAGATTACAATTTACTAAAATTTTTTTTGAATCATCGTTAGAATACATGGAAGCTCAAGCACATTTATTCGATGCTTTAGAAATGAACGATGAGGCTGCCAAGACAAGAAAGTCGATTGATTTTGTTAAAAATGATAAAAATAAAGAGGGAAAAAGATTAACGAATGCTTTTAACTCAGTATCAGAAAACTCAACAGCTATTGAAGGCGCTCTTACTAAAGAAGCTGCAACTAGTGCTGAAGCAAAAGTCTCATATGCAAAATCATTACCCCATGCAGTTAAAGGTGTTCTTGGTACAATAAAGTTACCTCCAGAAGCAAAAAATTTATTAGACGCTTTGAAGGCTGATAAAATGGCAGCACTTAAAATGGGTGATTTTATTAAAGTATTACCCAAAATTCCAGAATACGTTAAAAGCGCCACAACAGTTGGCAAACTTATAGTTTCAGGAGCGAAAAGTAGGGATGTAAAAGGTGCTGATGATGCCACTGCTAAGCTAGGTGATCTTTAATTTAATTTTTAATGTTTGTATTATTTAACATAAAAAAAAAATTAATTAGTTTTCTACTCTTAGGTACTTTAGTTTTTTTTTTTAACTCAACTTCTTTTGCAGAAGTAAAATATGTAGAGACAAATGCAAAAGGTTCAGGAGAAACTTTTGAAATAGCTTTAAAAAAAGCATTCACAAGAGCAATCTCAAAAGTAAACGGTGTGAGTGTTGAGAGTGAATCTGTTTTAAAAACGATTGACAAAAGTGTTACAACTAACGAAGGATCTTCAGCTTCTTTAACACGAGATTTGCAACAAACTATTAATGAAAAAACAAAAGGTTCAATTAAAACCTTTGAAATTTTGAGTGAAACTAAGGATTCTAATGGGATATTCAATGTAGAAATCAAAGTTACTATAGCGAAATTTGCACTCTCTAAGACTGCAAAAAGAAAACGTATTGCAGTAGTCCCGTTTAGACTTAATGTTGGAAGAATTGAATTAGAAAATTTTTCACCTGATGATTTTAGGGAATTACTAAATCAAAAGTTCTCAACTTACCTGGTTCAAACAAGAAAATTTACTGTTTTGGATAGAGAGTTTGAAGAGGAAATTAAAGGTGAACTTTCTAATTTAGTAGAATCTGAAAATATTGATGATCAAGTAAAAATAGGTCAAGCTTTGTTTGCTGACTATATTGTTGTTGGTAGAGTTGATAACTTAGAGATAAAAGAAGTTGAAAAAAAATTTTTAACTTCTGAAAAAATAATTAAAAAAACAATGGGTGTATTAAATTTTAGCTATAGAATAATTGATGTTCCTACAAGGCAAATTAAATATTCATCTAGCGTTAATTTGGAAGTAAATTTAAAAAAGCAAAATCAACCTCTTGTTTATTTATCTGATATGACTGCTCAAAATGCTGGGGTAGAGGTTATGTATGCAATTTACCCAATATTAGTTGAAAAAATTGAGGGGGAGCTTCTATATCTTGGGCAAGGAGGAAATCAAATAAAATTAAATGATCAATATAGTTTATATGAACGGTCAGATGAAAAAATAAAAGATAGCTATACTGGAGAAACTTTAGGAAACGTAGAAACAAAAGTAGGTTTAGTTGAAATTGTAGATAGTAATTCAAAGTTTTCAGTTGCTAAAATAATTGAATTGAATCTTGACTTAGAAAGTAATTTTAAGCCTAGAAAATATATGATAAAACCATTCAAAAGTGCTAAAAAGTTAAAACAAAATCAAGCTAAAGAAAAAATTGAGAAAAAAAAGAAAAAAATAGATGAAACTTATTAAATTCTACTTAACATTAATTTTGTGCTGCTTGCTTTCAGTAAACTCTTACGCTGAGGAAAATCCCGATTTAAATCCAGCATCTGCAGGAGGAGCTACATTTACTCCAAATGTTAGAAGTGATGTTGATAAGTTTTTAAAATCAAAAAATATGAAGCGAGGAAGAAATGTAAAAAAAAATGGGACACCTTACTTTGTATTTGTTGGTGATGGAGAAATATCTGCAAATAGAGATAATAAAATGATACATGACGCAAGATCTGCAGCTTTTAATGAAGCTTTTCTTGCGGCAAAAACAAATTATGTGAAATCATTAGGATTAGAAATCACTAGAGAACTATCATCTAAAACTTATGAAGATTTAATGCCTGATACAATGGCTGAAGATGCAATAAAAACAGCAGTAGGTACAGACACAAGTTCATTTGATAAATTAAAAAAATTAATCAGTGTTAAACTAGATAGCGCCCTTAAAGAAGAAGGTTATAATCCAGAGATGGCTGATGCGGATAAAGAAGCGATTAAAAAAAAGGTTTTGAGATCTAGAGAGATTACAAATCTTTTTACAGCTACGGCTCAATCTATGATAAGTGGGTTTCAAACTTATAAAATTTTTGAAAAATCCAATGCTGGTGAAAGAGGTGAAATTAGTGTTGTAGCTCTGTGGAGTCCTAAATTAAACCAATTAGCTCAAGCTATTAAAGGTGGAAGCACAAATGTACCTAAAGGAACAGCTCAAAAACCAATTGAAGAGCAACTAAAACTCGATGATCCAAATTCATTATTAGCCTCTTTTGGTACAAAAATGTATGTAAATGAAAATGGAAACTTGGTTCTTGTATCTTATGGTCAAGCTTCACCATCTATTGAAAATGATCCAGGTGCTTTATCAACAGCTTGTGACATTGCTGAAAGTAGAGCTTATGAAAACATGGTTTCTTATGCAAGGGAACAAGTTATGTATGAGGAAATGCGTAAAGAAATTGATAAAGCCGAAACTTTCACGAAGGATGGCATGAAAGCATATGAAAGCACAAATGCAAGAGAAGTAAATAATTTGATTAACAGTAAAAGTAGCATGAGATTAAAAGGTCAATCGTTAATTGGATCTTATCCAATAACAAGTCCTAATTACAAATCTACAAGTTGTGTAGCAGTTACTCAATGGTCAGCAGAAGGTGTTGAGGCAGCTAACCAATCAAAAAATGAGATGAATTCAACCTCATCTTCATCAAGTTCTTCATCTAATCAAGGTGAGTTATCAACTACAACAGATGAAACTCCTAGCGACGATTTTTAATTACAAGCTAAGGGTAATTTACCATTAAACACATTGTAGTAGCTTTGAAGTTTACATTTTAAAATTCCCTCATTTTTTACTACAAAACACCCTCCTAAAAACATGTCATTTTCACTTAAGTAAAAATGATTACTAAGAAAGTTCAAATATATAGGTTTTTGAAAGTGATTTAGTTTATCAAGATTTACCATAAAGCTATTTGCATCTTTTTTTATCTTAGTTTTTTTAAAGGATTGACCTTTGAGTTTGTAAATTACAAGATTTTTTTTTGAATTTTTTATACCAAAATTATAATTTGCATTTTTAAGGCTGTCACATAGAAGATAATTAAAATTGTAAAAGTTATCAGAATATGATTTTTGGCAAAATATAAGTTGAATGAAAATTATAATTAAAAATTTTGAGTTAAAAGCCATCAAGCGAGAATAACACTAAATGAAAAAATAAAATAAAAAATTTTACTTATTAACCTTGTTCAATTATAAATATTAGCATAAATACTCATGAAATTCATTAATGCCCTCGTGGTGAAATTGGTAGACACAAAGGACTTAAAATACCATGGGTAAAGCAATTAGAATTACTGAAAAGCTTGAAAAATATATAAATGATTTTAGTTTAAAGTTAAATCCCATCCAGCAAGAAATCATCGATTATAACAATACACTTGGAGACGTTAAGAGAATGCAAGTAGCAACATCTCAATGTCATTTTCTTCATTTAATTATAAAAACCTCTAACATTAGAAATGTTCTTGAGATTGGTACTTTTACTGGGTTAAGTGCGCTTTCAATTGCTTTAGCATTACCAGAGAATGGTAAACTTATAGCTCTTGATAAAAATGAAGAGACTAACAAGATTGCAGTAAGTTTTTTTAAGAAAGCTAATCTGGACAATAAAGTTCAAACAATTGTTAAGCCTGCATTAGATAGTTTGGAAGAATTAAAGAATAATAAATTCGATATGGTTTTTATTGATGCTGATAAAATGAATTATAAAGAATATTACGAAAGATCTTTAAAACTAGTGAATAAAGGTGGATTGGTTATTGTAGATAATGTTTTGTGGCACGGTGAAGTTGCAGATGAGAATAATTTAGATAAATTCACTGTAAATATTAGAGACTTTAATGATTATGTTGCAAAAGATAATAGAGTGGAACAAATCATTGTACCATTAGGTGATGGAATGACAGTTTGTAGAGTGTTGTGATGTTTGATGTATTTGGATTTTACAAATTTAAAAAACTTACCTCATTAAAAAAAAATAAGGTTTTACTTCAGAATTATTTAATAAAAAAAAATATCAGAGGTACAATAATATTAGCGAGTGAAGGTGTAAATGCAACAATCTCAGGAAAAGCTAACGATCTAAAGTCAACTATTACCAAGATTAAAAAGATTTTAAATTTTAAAAAGTTTGATAGTGAAAATATTTCAAAAAGTAAATTTCAACCGTTTCACAAACCAAAAGTAAAAATTAAAAAAGAAGTAGTTCCCATGGGTCTTTCTTTGTCATCAAAAAATAAGAAAGATAATCATGTAGATCCTAAAAAATGGAATAAGTTAATTAATGATAAAAACACATTAGTTTTAGACTCAAGAAAACCATTTGAATATAATGTAGGTACCTTTAAAAGATCAGTTAATCCTGATGTTGCTAATTTTAGAGAATTTCCAAAATACCTAAATAAGTTAAAAAAAACAAAGCCAATAGCGATGTTTTGTACAGGTGGAATCAGATGTGAGAAAGCTACAGTATTTTTAGAAAAAAAAGGTTTTAAAAATGTTTATCAATTGAAAGGTGGAATTTTAAATTATTTAAAAAATATTAAAAAAAAAGAAAGTCTATGGAATGGTGAATGCTTTGTTTTTGATAACCGAATTAGTGTTAAACATGGATTAAAGGTTGGCAGTTATTCAATGTGTAGTGGATGTAGAAAACCTGTCTCTCCAAAAGATAAAAAGTCTAAAAAGTATGAAGAAGGTGTTTCTTGCCCAAATTGTCATGATAGTTTGACAATCGTTCAGAAAGAAAGATTTAGAATGAGACAAAGTCAAATAAACCTTGCTAAAAAGGCTGGTTCAAAGCATAAATTCCAAAAAGAATTTAAATAGGAAAATCATTTGTCTAAAGCTATTAACTTAACAAAAGATCCAATTTGGTCACTACTTCAAAAAGTAACGATACCTGCTAGTGTAGGTTCTTTATTTCAAACTTTCTATAATTTAGTTGATACATGGTTTGCAGGAAGAATTTCTGCTGAAGCTATAAGTGCTATAGCTAAATCATTTCCAATATATTTTGTAATTATTGCCGTTGGTGTTGGTATTGGAGCTGCAACAAATTCATCTATTGGTAATCTTTTAGGTGAAAAAAAAATAAATAAAGCTTCGTTATTTATCGCCCAATCAATAATTTTTGCATTAGTTACTTCTATTATTGTTACTTTATTTGGGCTAAACGCAGCTGATTTTCTTTTAAGTGTTATGGGATCTGATGCAACAGGTATTGCTTTAACCAGAGAGTATTTAGATATCATTTTTTATGGAACATTCATTGTAATGATTCAAATTTCTTTAAATGGAGCCCTGAATGCACAGGGTGATACCAAGAGTTACAGAAATGTACTTATTTTTAGTTTCTTTTTAAACATTTTTTTAAACCCTTTGTTTATTTGGGGATACGGAATTATCCCTGCATTTGGAATAAGGGGCCTTGCTATTGCAACTGTTATAGCTCAAACAATTGGTACTATTTATTTAGCTTACAAAATTAATTCTTGTAAGTTAAAAAAATATTTAGCA
>Ga0213869_10001950_pt1 | contig 14838 bp, 12 predicted proteins | sample PICome_10_FD_160083 | JGI IMG/M metagenome (GOLD analysis project Ga0213869, IMG submission 160083) | Coastal seawater microbial communities near Pivers Island, North Carolina, United States - PICO132 | ecosystem: Environmental > Aquatic > Marine > Coastal | place: USA: North Carolina...
TAAAAATAAATTATTTTTTTTAATTGTTCTTGTATCAATTGAAAAACCTTTAAAATTTATATTTTTTTTTATCCCTAAAGTTTCTTTTAATATCAAATTATTCTGTAGAAAGTTTTGTTTTTTTTTCGTGTTGATTTTAAATTTAAAATTTATTTTTTTTATAATTTTTTTATCTGAAATATTTAATATTTTATTTTTATAAATTTGCTGTTCTTCGTGTCCTTTACCAGCAATCAATACTATTTCTTGTGGATCTGCATTTTGAATTGCTTTTTTTATAGCTAATGCTCTATTGCCAATATTAAAAACTTTGTTTTTTGATATGTGTTTTGAAAGATTATTTCTTATTGTGTTTGGATTTTCATTTCTTGGGTTGTCGTCTGTTATATAAATTTTTTTGCAATTATTATTTGCTATCTTAGCCATTAATGAACGCTTTTTTCTATCTCTTTCACCTCCGCATCCGAAAACTAAAGAAATATTATTTCCATAATTATCATTTAAAGATTTAAGTGTTTTCAATAAAGCATCAGGTGTGTGTGCATAATCAATAAATACTTTAATATTATTTGGATACTTTCTTACTAGTTCGAGTCTTCCATTTACATCCTTTAATTTATTTATTGCCTCGTATATCAATTTTTCTTTTAATCCACATAATTTTGTTGCTTCAATTGCCATAGTTAAGTTTTTAATTTTAAAATCACTAGCGGGTTCTAAAGAAATATTTTTTATTAGTTCAAATTTTTTACTTACATCTAAGAGTTTTAAATTTTTCTTTCTGGCTATTCTTTTTATAAGTGAAAATGGTTGAATTTCTTTATCTGAAATAATTATGGATTTTTTACTTAAAATTTCCCTGAATAATATTAGTTTTGAGTTTAAATATGACTTCATGGTTTTGTGATAATCTAAATGATCTTGACTAAAATTTGTAAAAATTGCTGCTTTGAATTTAATGTAATGCAATCTTCTTTGCTTCAGACCATGACTTGAAGCTTCAATAATTACATTATTAATTCTTTTATTTTTTAAATATTCTAAATTTTCATGTAATGTAATTGTATCAGGAGAAGTTAAATTAGTTTTTATAGTCTTCCCGTTATATTTTATTCCTAAAGTGCCGATTGTAGCAACAGGAATATTGTTAATCCTAAATAATTGATAAAACATATCTGCTACTGATGTTTTGCCATTCGTGCCGGTCACTGCAATAATATTTTTAGGCTTTGATTTGTAGAATTTTGAGGCCGTCTCACTTAAAAGATCTCTAACTTTATTTGTTTTAATTATAATAATGTTTTTATCTTTAATTTTACAACTTTTAGAACAAATAATAACGGAAGCTCCTTTTGTGATTGCTTCCTTAATAAATTTTTCACCGTTTATTTTATTTCCTTTAATAGCAAAAAAAATATAATTCTTTTTAATTTTTTTACTATTAGTTGCAAGTCCAGAAATATTAATTCTATTTTTGCTTTTAGATACGCCTTTAATTAAATTTTTCAACAACATACTGATTATTAAACTCTTCGTTATTTATGGCTAAAATTGGCCCAATTTTTTCTATTATTTTGCCCGCAACATAAACAGAATTCCAACCAGACGTGTTATAAGGCGCTTTAGTCTTGATACCTCTATAATTATAAATTAATTCTTTATTAATTTTAGGATTTTCTATCATTACGAATAAAGTGAATTTTGGTTTATTCGTAGGAAAAATAGAAATAAAAGTGTTAATTCTATTTTTTTTATCTCCATAACTTTCGGCAGTACCTGTTTTTCCTCCTACATAATACCCATCTTTATCAGCTAAACTTGCTGTCCCATCTTTGCTGCTTACAACTTTTCTTAAAATATTTCTTAACTTAATGCTTGTGTCATTTGAAATTATTGTATTGGATGTTTTAATTTTTCTTTCTTTGATTAAACTTGGTACGATTAATTTTCCACCATTGCTCATGGCGGCATACAATGCTGTAGCCTGAAGTGGCGTAGTAGTAATACCATGGCCAAATGAAATTGTTTCTAGCTTACATCTGTTCCATGTTAGTTGATGAGGTACTCCAACTTCTTCAAGCTCAATATCCGGGTTTTTTGTCAGCTTAGTTTTTTTTATAAATTTTTTATAATTTTCTTTACCTATTTTTTTTGCAAGAACAACTGAACCAACATTAGAAGATCTCACAAGGATTTCCTCTACTGATAAATCTTTTGGGTGGTCTTTCATATCTGTAATTTCATGTATCGAGCATCTTATCTTTTTTGGTATATCTTTGATAATAGTATTTGTATCGACTAGTTTATGTTCAAGCGCTAATGCAATCGTAAAAGTTTTAAAAATTGAACCAAGTTCGTAAACACCTTTTGTAATTTTATTAATAAATTTTTTATCTTTAATATTTATTCTTTGATTAATATTAAAGTTAGGTAACGATACAAGAGATATAATATCGCCAGTATTTACATTTATTAATAACCCGCCAGCACCTGTTGCATTAAAAGTTTTAATAGCATTGTTTAACTCTTTATTAATTATATATTGAATGTTGCTGTCTAAAGTTAACTTTAGAGGTTGGTGAATTTTGTTCTTATTTCTTAACTCTTTATCAAAATATTTCTCAACACCAGATATTCCAAAATTATCATAGTCAACTTGACCAATAATGTGACTAAATAAATCCCCATGAGTATACATTCTTGCTTGAAAAGGCTCAAACTTGATTGCTTTTTCTCCAAGAGCCCAGAATTTTTTTTTTTCTATTTGATCTATTCTTTTTTTTATTCGAAAATATTTATTACTATTTAATTTTTTTTTGATCTCGTTAATAGGAAGTTCTGGAAAATTTAATCTTAATTTAATTAAGAAATTTTTTTTATCTTTTACTAATTTTGGATCTATTGCGACATGAAAAGTATTAATGCTTCTAGAAATTATTATCCCGTTTCTATCAACTATATCTCTTCTCAGCACAGAAAATCTTGACTTTTGCTCTTCAACATTCAAGATGTTTTTTTCATTAAGGGAAATATGAATAATTTTTATTGAAAAGATTAATATTAATGATAAAAAAAGAAAAAATAATAAATAAATTCTATCTTGAAAGTTGTTTGTTTTTTTTAATATTTTATTTTTTTTATTCGTTTCTAAATAATCCTCAAAATAGAAACTTGTTTGATTAATATTAATATTTTTTTTGAATTTTTTTTTCATTTGTATTTTTTAGATTTGTAATTTTATTTTTAATTTTAGTAAAATCTGAAATATCAAAATATATATTTGAATATTTTATTGGTTGGTAATTATTAATTCCAAGTAAATTTAATTTTTTTTCAATTTCTAATGGTGATGTTAAGTAATAGAAATCTAGTTGAGCTTCATTAATATCCTTTTCAACTAACAAAATTTTTGAATTTAAGTTAGAAATTTCTTTTTCTATCACTCTAGTTTTATTTTTGATAACAGATATAAAAATCAAAAAAACAAAAAATATGGTGATAGAGATAATAAATTTTATTTTAAACATTGATTGCCTCTAAATTTAAATATTTTTTAAATTTAATAATTAAATTGCTTGGATACTCAAATTTATTTTTACTTCGTGTTGCAAATCTTAATTTTGCCGATCTAGAACGGCTGTTTTGATTGATTTCACTTTTTGATGGCCGTAATACATTATTTTTATATTCCTCAAATAAAACTATTTCGTTAACTTTATTTTCAGGTAAATATCTGGATGGTCTAGATTTATTTTTTGAAAAATTTGTAAAAAAATATTTTACTATTCTGTCTTCTATGGAATGAAAACTAATAACTAAAATTTTACCGCCTGGTTTCAATTTTTCAGTAGCATTTATAACTCCATTTATTAATTCAGTTATTTCTTTATTGACAAAAATTCTTAATGCTTGAAAAGTTTTAGTACAGGGATTAATTTTGTTTAAATATTTTTTTTTTTTACTTTTTTCAATTATTTCAACAAGATGTGAGGTGTTAGTAATTTTTTTAATATTTCTATGTTTAACAATATTTTTAGCTATTTTAGATGCTTCTTTTTCATCACCTAAAATTTTTATTACTGATCTTAAGTCTATTTCACTTAAATTATTAATTGCTTCCAAAGCGGAGATTTCATTAAGTCCCATTGTCATATTCAATTTTTTATTAGATTTAAAAGAAAATCCTCTTTCTAAATCATCCAATTGAATTGATGACAGCCCTAAATCAAAAATTATTACATCAACATTGTCTTTTGAAATATTGCCCAATTGGCTAAATTTTTTTTGATAGAATTTAAATCTATCTGGATATTTTTTTTCAAGTTTTTCAGCTGCAATTAATGTAGTTTTATCCCTATCAAGTGCTTTAACATCGGTTTTAGACACCTTTAAAATTTCTTTGGAATAACCCCCTCCACCAAATGTGCAATCAATAAATTTCTTTCCGAGAACGGGGGAAGATATTTTTAAAACCTCACTTAACATCACTGGAAAATGGGAAGTTTCCAGTGATGAAGTTTGATTGTTCATGATGCCAAAATAGGATCATTAAAACTTTTGTTTTCTTAGAAATGCAGGAATTTCAAAATCTTCTTCCTCATTTGTGTCCTGGTCAAATAACTGCTCCGAATTGTCATTATCTTGATCTGTGATTTCTATGTTTGGTTCTTCTAATTGGTAACTTTGTTCATCTGAAAATAATTTAGGTGTATGCTCTTCTTCATTATTTTCAGACATAACACTGGCTATATTGCTTTTTTCTAAATTGTTACTCTCAATGTAGGAAGCGCTTTCAATTGAAACACCAGATGGGATGTTTAAGGCTTGTTCTGTTTCTGATGAGGCTCCAATTATATTTTCACTTTCAAGTTTATTTTTAACTTTGCTTATAGAGTTATCCTGTTCCTCTTCTTGCAATTGATAACTCTCATCAAGTTTCAAGGCTGTTGCGCCGTCAATAGAACTTAACGTATTACTATCGATCCTCGAATTTTGAGAAAATAAATTGTCAGAATAACCTGTGTTTCTGTTTTGAATTCGAGAAACCATGTTTAAAACTGTTTTATTATCTGTTTTATAACCGTCAAGTGCTGTTGCAACTATTGATACTCTAATTTTGCCCGTCATATTCTCATCTTTAATTGCGCCAAATATTAATTCGGCTTCGGGATCAACTTCTGCTCTTATTTTGTTTACAGATTGGTCTACTTCAAACAACGTTAGGTCATTTCCTCCAGTAATGTTTATCAATAAACCTCTAGCACCTTGAAGTGAGTATTCATCGATAAGTGGGTTATTAAGAGCCATATCAGTAGCCGCCATAGCTCTATTTTCTCCTTCTGCCTCACCTGTGCCCATCATGGCTTTACCCATTGAGCTCATAACAGTTTCGACATCTGCAAAATCTAGATTTATCATACCTGGTCTTACCATCAAATCAGTTACACTTTGCACTCCATGCTTTAAAACGTTATTTGACAAGTTAAATGACTCTTCAAATGTAGTTGTTTCAGAAGCGATCTTAAAAAGATTTTGATTAGGTACAACTATAACTGTATCTAGGTGTTTTTTAAACTCTTCTAATCCTTCAAGAGCTCTTCTCATTCTTTTAGGTCCTTCGTAAGAAAAAGGTAATGTCGTTACACCTACTGTTAAAATATTTTGTTCTCTAGCAGCTCTGGCTATAACATGCGATGCTCCAGTTCCTGTGCCTCCACCCATCCCAGATGTTATAAAAACCATATTTGCACCTTGCATATAACTTGTAATTTCATTTAAGGACTCATCTGCTGCGGCTTGACCTATGTCATGTTTTGCTCCAGCACCTAAACCTTTAGTTAAATTCATTCCAATCTGGATTTTCGCGTGTGCTTTACTCATCTTTAAATCTTGTGCATCAGTATTTACTGCAACAAATTCAACTCCTTCCATTCCAGACTCAATCATTGCATTTATGGCATTTCCCCCTGCGCCACCAACACCTAAAACTAGTATTCTTGGTTTTAACTCTTTTAGCTCTCCTCCGCCTATATTTATGCTCATGATAGTTCTCCTTTTTTTAGTGTTTCCCATTTTAAACTTGATCTATTTTGATAAGCTTTTTTTCTTGCAACAGTTTTAAATTTTTCAAAATTTTTCGGTTCCCAAATTTGGAATGTTTTTCCGAGGCCTACAAATAAAATATTATTTTTAATTTTTGCGTGGTTAAGCAATTTGTGTGATAAAGAAACCCTTCCCTCTGTATCAAATTGTAAATTCTCACTCTCGGATAGTATTGAAGTAGCGAAAAAATCTCTTTTTTCCTCAAAAGGATTTAAGGAGTCTATTGTATTTGATAATTTTTCTATTCTATCCTGGGAGCAAGCTTCTAATGCAGAATGATTAAACGAAGGATAACTTATAAAACCATTATAGCCCATTGAGTTTAAATGAGATCTAAATGTTGATGGCACTGATACACGTCCCTTCTTGTCTATTCTGTTTTCGTAAGTTGATAAAAACATTTTTACTTAAAAACCTATAAATATTTAAATTTTTCAATATACCCTCCAAATTGGGATTATTTGGGATATTATGGGTTTTTAAAATTTAGTCAATAAGTTTATGTATTATAAAAAGTACAAAAGTAGAACGTTATTTTTAGTGGATTTTTGCCAGATAATCTATAAGCCGGGTTCTGTCATTAAAGATGTCATTTCTCTAGGCTTAAGGTTCACACCTAAGCTCAAGCGGTTAACCCAGAAGACTAACTAAAGACTGTTTTTAGTGTTTACACACATTGTCTTCTCTATTTAACCTTGCTCCCAGTGGGGTTTGCCGTGCGTTTTTTGTTACCAAAAAACCGGTGAGCTCTTACCTCGCCGTTTCACCCTTGCCTTGATAAGGCGGTTTAATTTCTGTGGCACTATCCCTGAAGTCACCCTCGCCAGTCGTTAACTGGCACTGTGTCTTTATGGAGCCCGGACTTTCCTCTACTAGTTATCTAGTAGCGACTATCCAATTATCTGGCATTCGCTTTTTATTTAAAAAATCCTCATTAATCAAGATATTTAAAATTAATAGGTTAAAAAATGGCTTGTTTTAAAGGTTTTTAGATCTATTTTTCCAGTAATATTCTTCTGTAAATGATGCTGCTGAAATGATTTAATTATTTTCTTATCTCTTATATTTCTTTTGTGAATATTAAAATATCTATATCCCAGTTTATTTAAATTTTTAAAGAAAGCAGATTTTATGTTTTTAGTATCGACTTTAAAATTTTTCGGAACTTTTTTACACCATTTTCCTAGATTGTGAGTACTTAGCTTTTTCCATGGAAATTTTTCTCCTGGATCAATTTTTCTTAAAGGAGCGATATCAGAATGCCCTAAAAAATTTTCTTTTTTTATATTATATTTTTTTTTTAATTTTTTACTCAATTTAATTAGACTATTAATTTGTTCATTGCTAAAATTTTGGTAGCCATATTTATGGCCTTTGTTAACTAACTCGATACCTATAGAATTGTTATTTAGATTTTTAAATTTTTTCCATTTAGATTTTCCTGCATGCCAAGCTATATTCATATCTTGCACCATTTGAATTATTTGGCCTTTTCTGTTTATAAGATAGTGACAGCTAACCTTGTGTTTTAAATCTTTAAGTCTTTTTATAGACTCAATTTCAGATTGCATTCCTGTATAATGAAAAATTATGAATTTTATGTCTTTTCGAACTCTTGTTTTATTTGAATAATTTGGTGAATAATCGAATATTATCTTCATTATTTACGGGTCATTAAGTTTACTAGCTTACTTTAGACATAATTTAAGCTAAATTTTTTATAGATTATAGATTAAAAATATATATATAGCCATTATATGAACTTTCAAATTCAAAAAAATATAAAATTAATATTACCTGTTTTATTACTAATCACATTTGTATCGCCTAAGACTAAAGCTGCTGAAGAGTGTTTTGAAGGAGTGAGTAGAACAATCTTTAAGTTTAATATGGCTTTTGACGGCATTATTTTAGAACCCGTAGCTAAAAGCTATAATAAATTACCAGAACCCATAAAAAATGGTACAAGTAATTTTACCTCTAATATAGCAACTTTGTTATCAATACCAAATTCTTTACTACAAGGTAATTTGAAACAAGTTGGACATTCCACCGGGAGCTTCTTAATTAACTCTACAGTTGGAATATTGGGATTTTTAAATCCAGCAGAAAAAATAGGTCTAAAACCTCATAAGGAAGATGTTGGACAAACACTAGGAGCTTATGGTGTTGGACCAGGTTGTTATTTGGTGCTGCCAATATTAGGTCCTTCAACAGCAAGAGATGCTTTCGGATTATTCGCCGATAGTTTCGTTGATCCATTTGCTCATATAACTATTAGAGATAACGAAATCTTAGGAGTTTCAGGAAATGATATAGATTATTTTACTGTTAAAGGAACTACAGCAGTAGATTTTAGAGCAGATCAAGACACGAATTTTGAAAGTTTAGAAAAAAATTCTTTAGACTTTTACTCTGCGCTTAAAAGTGTTTATTTGCAGGATAGAGAGAATAAAATCAAAAACTCAACTGACGGCCAAGATGAGTGGGGAAATTTAGATAACTAAAATTAAGATGTATAAAAAAGGTCTTTATTTAGTTGCGCTATTCTTCATTTTACAAAACTCTTTGGTTGCCTACAGCACGAACCCTAAAGATTTTGTAAATGAGTTGTTAAATGACACAATAAGTAAATTAACAGATACAAGCTTAAATAAAGATCAGAAAGCATCTTTTGTAGAAAAAGTAGCTTTAGATAACGTAGATATAAATGCTCTTGGTCTTTATACATTAGGTGTATTGAGAAAATCTTCTAGCGAAGAAGATATTTCAAACTATCAAAAATCATTTGAAAAATATTTTCTAAAAAATCTTACTACAAGATTGGTGGATTATTCATCAAGTAAGTTTGAAGTATTGGGAGAAGATAAAAAAAGTTCAAATACCACAATAGTTAATTCAAAAATAACTCCTGTTGATGGTGGTCCAGAAATTAAAATTGATTGGAGAATTTATACTAAAAATCCAGACAAACCTTTAATAAGAGATTTAATTGTGGAGGGTTTAAGTATGGCGAGAGTGCAAAAAGAAGAGTTTGCCTCAATTTTAAACTCAAACAATAACGATATTAAAATATTAATAAAAAAGTTGGACGAGTTCGTTAATAATTAGTCTGGTGGGCCCGCCAGGACTCGAACCTGGGACCAATACATTATGAGTGTACTGCTCTAACCAACTGAGCTACAGGCCCAAAATATAATTGTTATATCACAATAATTTATTTTTCTAAGAAACTTTTTAGCTGTTTAGATCTGCTAGGGTGTTTAAGCTTTCTTAAAGCTTTTGCTTCGATTTGTCTAATTCTCTCTCTAGTAACTGAAAATTGCAAACCTACCTCCTCTAATGTGTGATCCGTATTCATTCCTATTCCAAAACGCATCCTAAGAACCCTTTCTTCTCTTGGAGTTAATGATGCTAAAATTTTTGTAGTAGACTCACTTAAATTTGATTGGATTGCCGTATCAAGTGGCTGAAGCGCATTTTTATCTTCAATAAAATCTCCTAGACTACTATCCTCTTCATCACCAACAGGTGTTTCGAGTGAAACAGGTTCTTTTGCGATTTTTAGAACTTTTCTTACTTTTTCTAATGGCATTGCTAATTTTTTCGCTAACTCCTCAGGAGTTGGTTCTCGACCAAATTCACTCATAATTTGTCGTTGAGTTCTTACTATTTTATTTATTGTTTCGATCATGTGAACTGGTATTCTTATAGTCCTAGCTTGATCTGCGATTGACCTTGTTATTGCCTGTCTGATCCACCAAGTAGCATAAGTTGAGAATTTATACCCCCTTCTATATTCAAACTTATCTACCGCTTTCATTAAACCAATATTTCCTTCTTGAATTAAATCTAAAAATTGAAGTCCTCTATTAGTGTATTTTTTTGCTATTGAGATAACTAGTCTCAAATTAGCTTCTACCATTTCTTTCTTTGCTATTCTTGATTCTCTTTCACCTTTTTGAATTCTGCTAACTAGTTTTTTAAATTCACCAACTGAAAGACCAATTTTTTTACTGAATTCTACTAACCTGTCTCTAATTTCGGTAAAATCTTTTTTAAATTTCTTAAAAAAAGCTTTCCAAGTTAAGTTTTCTTTTAAAAAAGTTTCAAACTTAGGATTTATTTCATTTCCTAAATAAAATTTTAAAAATTCTTCACGAGATATTTTGTTATCCATTGCTAGTCTTAAAAGAACTCCTTCAAGGGAAACTATCTTTTTATTCTCTTTGTAATGAGCTTGAACTAATTCTTCTACAACATGTGGTGCTAATTGAAGGTTTTTAAAATTATCAACTAATACTTCCTGAATTTTTTTAAAATTTTTATTTTTAGATACTGATAGTTCTTTTGAGTCCAATAAGCATTCAAGTTTCTCAACTTGATACTTTTGAAGTTTTGAATAATTTTTATTTAAAGAGTCTAAAATATTTATAATTTTTGGCTTAATTTCTTCTTCCATTTTTGCAAGAGAAACATTAAACTCATCATCATCATTGCTAGCATTTTCCTCTTTTTTATTTGTATCATCGGTTTTTTCTTTATCTTTTTTTTGTTTAGTTTTTTTATTTATTTTTAAATCATCATCTTCATCTAAAGCATCAAAATCCTCATACGTAGAGTCTATGTCTATAATATCTCTTACTAGCATTTGTTGATTTTCTATTTGTTCTTTCCATTCAAATATTTTTTTTCCAACAATTGGGCTCTGGGTAAGAGCATTTATCATTACATCTTTACCTGCCTCTATTCTTTTTGCTATAGCAATTTCTCCCTCTCTAGAAAGTAGCTCAACTCCACCCATTTCTCTAAGATACATTCTAATTGGATCATCACTTTTATCTGATGATTTTTCCTCTGTCTGAGTTGCGGCATCTTTCTTTTTATTCGATTGATACTGTGACTTTTTTTCTACAAGAGTTATTTTTTCATCTACCAGTATTATAAATGCGCGTTCGATATTATCATTGGTGCTATTTCTTTTTCCAAGTGATTTTCCAAGTTCCTCATAAGTGATAAAGCCTCTATGTTTTCCTTTTTCAAAAAGTCTTTCAAATGATTTTGTAATGAGTTTTTCAGCCATATTTGGATAATGAGATATATATAATGGCTAAGTCTAAAAAATCTATACTTTATTTATTCCCTATTTAGCTGACTTTTAAGCTTAATTAGCTCAGAATAAGAGTTTTCATCCAAGTTGTTAATTAATTTTTGCTCGAGAGATTCTATTTTTCTTAAATTACTTTGTTCTTTATGGTCTTTAAGCAGTTCATCAAGTAAATTTGAAACTTTCTCATCATTTTTATTTTTTATAATTATTTGAATATTTGAATTTTCATTAATTTCTCTAATAATTTTATCATAATTAGTTTTAATTTTTTCATTAATAACTTCTTTATCATCGCCTTCTAATAAATAAGTGGTAATTTCTTTTTTTAAACTTTCATTTTTTTCGGCAAGAAAATTTATTTCTGAAAGACTCTCTAATTTTTTTGAGGCTATATGTAAATAATTTAAAATTATAAATAAAATGGAAAATTCAATTATTTGTATTCTAGATAAATCTTTTCTTTTTTGATGCAAAAGCTTTGTTTCTTTTAGAATTTGATAATCTTTTTTCCTTTTGTACGGTGTATATTTAAAATCTTGCCTTGAGGTTTGAATTGGGGTTAATTTTTTTATTTTTCCAAGAAAATCTTCTAGAACATATTTTTTAAGAGTCTCATCTTGAATAGAATATGACAAACTTTTAATTTCTTTTTCAAATTTTGAAATTTCGTAAGGATTGTTTGGATTTATTTTACTAAGAAGACAATTCCAAATAAAAGACTGAATTATTTCTTTTTCTTTTAGCAAATTTAACAATGCATCTTTGCCTTTTTGCTTAATATAATCATCTGGGTCCACTCCATCAGGCATTATAGAAAAATAAATTTTATTATTTTCATTTATTAACGGAAATAATTTTTCAGCAATCCTTAAAGCGGCTTTTTGTCCGCTCTCATCACCATCTAAACAAATAATTGGGTTTGAAAAAAATTTCCATATTAAACTAATTTGTCTTTCTGTTAGAGCGGTGCCTGAATTTGCAATCACATTCTTTATTCCAGACGAATAGACGCTTACAACATCCATGTAGCCTTCTACAATTAAAACTTCATCTGTCTTTGATCTTGAGTCTTTTGCTTTATCTAAATTAAAAATCATATTTCCTTTTTTGTAAAACTCTGTTTCTGGTGAATTTATATATTTAGCTAATTTTCCTTCACGAATAATTCTTCCACCAAAAGCAATTGTGTCACCAGTAATACTGTTTACAGGAAATATTATTCTTGAATTAAATCTATCTATATATTTTCCAGTTTTATCATTTTTATAATATAGACCAGTTAAGTTAATTTCTTCCTCAGAATATTTTTTTAATAATTCTTCATAAAAATTATTTTGCCAAGGTACGTAACCTAATTGAAACTCTTCAATAGTATTTTTTTTTAAATCTCTCTTTAAAAGATATTCTACTGCTTCTCTATTGTTTGGATTAAACAATTGCTGATGAAAATATTTTAAATATTCTTTAAAAATATTTTTATAAGTTTGAAATCTTAAATCCTTCTTTTGATCGAAATTAGAAAATCTATAAGGCTGCATTCCTGCTTCAACTGCCAAAGCTCTTACAGCTTCTCCAAAACCGATAGATTTTGTTTTCATCAAAAAATCAAAAATATTTCCATGTTCACCGCTGCTAAAACAATGGTAAAATTCTTTTTCATCGTTGACAGTAAAGGATGGGCTTTTCTCGTTTTTAAAAGGTGAAAGTCCAATAAACTCTTTTCCTCTTTTTTTTAATTGAACTATTTTTCCAACAACTTGGGAAACTTTTAATCTTAATTTTATTTCATCAAGATATTCTTTAGGATATTTCATTTAGTTCAAAATTTCTTTGATAATTAAGCTAACTTTTGAAAAATCAAGGGAGTCTGCATGCTTTGATTTCAATATTCCCATTACTTTTCCCATATCTTTCATGGAGGATGCTCCAGAAGATTTTATAGCCTCTTCACAAATTTTTTTTGTTTCATCTTCACTTAGTTGTTTCGGAAGAAAAAAGCTTATCACTTCAATCTCTTTAGTTTCATTTTCTAAAAGTTCGTTCCGCCCTGCTTTCTTATAGACCTCACACGATTCGTTTCTCTGCTTAATCATTTTTTTCAAAATACTTGTTATATCGCTATCTGATAATTCCTTTTGGCTTTTAGTTCGTCCTGCGATTTCAGCGTCTTTTATAGCTGATACTACTAGCCTTAGAGTTGGATAAGTATTTTTATCCTTGGACTTAAGTGTTTCGTTAAGTTTTGCTTCAATCTTTTTTTTTAGAGACATAATTTAAAAATTATTTTAATCACAATTCTTATATAAAATAAAAAGAACTTTCTTGACGATTTTATTACTATTTCATATGTTGCGCAAAATCATGTTTATAAGTATTTTACTTTAACTCATGAGTTGTATTTGAAACCTTCTATTCAAAATATAAACTCAATTAAAAATCTTAATAGGATCGATTCCACTGCTATTTTAATTCTTCAAAATGGTAAATTCTTTAAAGGTATAGGTTTAGGTTACCAGGGCTCAGCTACTGGCGAGGTATGTTTTAATACATCCACAACAGGTTATCAGGAAATTATTTCTGATCCATCATATGCTGAACAAATAATAAATTTTACTTTTCCGCATGTTGGAAATGTAGGTGCCAATCTTGAAGATCATGAGTCTGAAAAAATATGGACCAAGGGTGTTATTATTAACTCTGAAATTACAAGTCCTTCTAATTATAGATCGCTTATACATCTAGATGAGTGGCTTAAAAAAAATAAAATCGTAGGTATTACTGGTATTGATACAAGAAGTCTAACTAACTTTATTAGAGATAAAGGTGCTCCCAAAGGAACAATTTCTTTTTCTAAAAAAAATAAATTTAACATCAGAAAGCTGCTTAATCAAACTCAAAAATGGAGTGGTCTTAAAAATTTAGATTTAGCAGAAAAAGTTTCTACAAAAAAAAATTATATATGGAAAGGTTTAAAAACTTGGAAAAAAGAAAAAGGTTTTATAAAAAATGATAAAAAATTATTACATGTTGTTGCCATAGACTATGGAGTTAAAAAAAATATATTAAGATATTTTTCTGATTTTAACTGCAAAGTCACTGTGGTATCGTGTAAAACAAATGCTTTGGAAATTTTAAAATTGAAGCCACATGGTGTTTTTTTATCCAATGGACCTGGTGACCCTGCTGCAACAGGTAAATACGCTATTCAAATTGTAAAAGAATTAATTAAAAATAATTTACCCATATTTGGTATTTGTCTTGGTCATCAAATTCTTGCTCTAGCACTGGGTGCAAAAACAAAAAAAATGGATCTTGGGCATAGAGGGGCTAATCATCCTGTAAAAAATTTAGTTAAAGGAAATGTTGAAATTACAAGTCAGAACCATGGCTTTGAAGTTATTAAAAGTAGCCTATCGAAACAAGTTCAAATCACTCATCAGTCACTCTTTGATAATAGTATTGAAGGTATAAGATTAAAAAATAAACCTGTGTATTCTGTACAATATCATCCGGAGTCAAATCCTGGTCCACAGGACAGTGTTTATTTATTTGAAGATTTTGTAAAGGATATGAAAAAAAATGCCAAGAAGAAAAGATATTAAAAAAATTTTAGTTGTTGGTGCTGG